>UMGX01014516.1_pt1 | contig 110265 bp, 108 predicted proteins | sample 1965411 | NCBI WGS metagenome assembly UMGX01 (sample SAMEA4836086, study PRJEB28245) | human gut metagenome | biome: gut microbiome; material: fecal sample | place: Denmark | collected 2008 | reverse complement strand
TTACCTTTCCATCGTATACATAGCTTGTCTTAGCAAGTTTTACGGAAGCTACTTTTTTCACTTCTGGTTTTGGAGCTTCTGCTTTAACTAATGCTGCTTCTGCGTCTTTCACAGCCTGGATCGTTTTCTGATATTCTGTATTTGTTGCACCCTCTTTTGCGGCAACAGCTTTAGCTGCCTCAACTGCTTCCTGATATGTTTTCCAACTTTCTTCTGTATAATCAGATGCTACTTTCTTCTCTGCTTCTGCAAGTACATCTGACATTGCTGTTTTTGACTCTTCCGTTACGGTATCTTTTGCTACTGCAATATCCTCTTTTATAAATGTCCAGTAATCATCATCATTGAAGCCAATTCCGATTCTCCATGCTACGATTCCCGGATATTTTTCAGCTTCCGGAAGATCCAGTTCGAAGCTTCTTTCTCTTGCAGTTCCGGATGTTTCTACTGCAACGCCTTTTTTCATTGCCGGACATTCTTCTATTGCATACTGTCCTTGTTTTTTATAAGTAGCGTAATAGTAAAGTGTGGATGGAAGTTTTGAACCTTTTACTGTAATAGTAACCTTTTCTCCTGCTCTGCTAATCTCTGTTTTTGATGCAGTTACTTCCGAAACATTCAGTTCCATTTTCTTCACAACTAATGTTACTTCCTCGCCAGTAAACTCTTTACCATTTACCTTAGCAATATAATTTTCATTCTTCTCTGTGTCTCTTGCAAAATAAATTTCATTCAGCGCTGTTACAACTTCATAATTCGAATCATCTGTCGGTGCAACTGTAAAAGGAAGATTAATTTCCTCGTGCTGTGTCAATGTATAACTTGCCTTTCCGTTTGCATCTGTTACATTTGTAAACTGCTTGTTGCAGCAGGATGGAGACGAAATGTGTAAACGCATTCCAGATACCGGATTGCCTTTTTCATCCACAACCTTAACATTCAGTGTTTTAAGATCTGCTGTTGGCTGATCCGGTGTTTCGCTTCCACCTGTTTTCAAAGTGAGATCCATGGTATCTCCTGTAAATTCTTCACCGTTGACTTTAGCAATATAAGGAAATCCATAACCTGCTGTAGCCATCTCTATATCAACTTTCATGGATTCACCCGCAAGTGTATAAGCACTGTCAGAAACCGGTTTTACTTCATATGTTCCGGTTCCTTCTCCGCCAGCATCCTGATCTGCGAAAAACATTTCCATTAATCCATTATCATCTAATGTAGCTTCTCCACTTTTGTCTGTTGTGTCAAAAGCATAGGTCTCACCATCTTTTTCAAATACCAGTTCCACACCACTAAGTGCCTTTCCTGATTCATCCACTGCACGAACCGTTAACTCTGTCTCATATGATGTTGCTGCTTTCGCCACCAGTGGTCCTACTCCTGCAAAAGTTCCAATCACCATCGCTACTGAGAGCACACCTGCAAGAAGTTTTGCTTTTAATTGTTTCATAATCTTCCTCCTCTGGATTTTATTTTATCTTGATTTTAATGGTCTTCTTAATACCACTTCCATCCGTTGCCTTTGCGGTTATTTTTACTGTCTTTCCTTTTCCCGCTTTTTTCGCTGTTACTTTACCCTTTGCAGTAACTGTTGCATACTTGCTGTTTGAACTGCTCCATGCAAGCTTTTTATTCGCATCTTTTCCAGTTGTCTGCACCGTTGCTTTGACTGTTGTTGCTTTTCCGTTCTTCAATGTACCGGAAGCTTTCAATGTGATTTTCTTTACAGCATGTTTGCGTATGCGGATTGTATAGCTATCTGCTTTCTTGCTTCCGTCAACTGCTGTTGCTTTTATTGTGACTTTTTTTCCGGCTCCTGCTTTATTTACTGTTACTTTTCCAGTGGAAATTACTGTTGCATATTTCTTATTGGAAGTTGTCCATTTCACTTTTTTATTTGTCGCTTTCACCGGAGAAATTTTCGCCTTTAACTGAATTTTCTTTCCTGCAGCGATTTCCTTTGATCCTCCTGTCACTTTCACTTTGCTGACTTTTGTTACCAACGGAACAGATTTCTTTTCATACTCGATCACTACATGATGGATTCCAAGACTATGCATCGTGAAACATGCTTTTCCGTCTTCATTTGTAAAAGGAATTTCCTGCAACTGCTTGTTCTCATCAATGTAGTAAACCTTCTTCACCGCCTTACCTTGCGGAACTTTTCTTGTAACAGTAAAGTCTCCGGCTGCAAGCTTTGCTCTCTCCCAGCGATGTGGATTTACGACACTGATGTCCAGGACTTCATAGTCTTTATTCGGAAGTTCACTCACAAGATCTTTGCTTAAAGATTTCTCATATAAAAGCATATCCTTGAAATTGATTCCTGTCACACTCGTATCACCTGATTTGCTTACAAGTATTGTATCCGAATGATGTGTCTCGTTCTTATCTACCAGTCGAAGCTCATCTACTTTTGCACAGCTGGAATGGTTGTATGCATATCTTCCAGCGCCGTACTCGGATTTATCTTTCGCAACAAGTGGGAACGAATCTATATCCCATTGCTCACTTTCAACTATAACCATGTAGTTTTGATCTTCCAGAAGTTCCGTCTGCAATCTGCCATTTTCTCCGGTAGTGCATTCTAATGTCTCGAGTGGACTTACCAGCTTTATATTTACATTTTTCAAGAGGCCTGTTCCTTCTTTATAATAAACCGGCAAGCTGACTCCGACACGCATGTCGTTTTCCAGCTTATCGTATACTTTATTCGGGTCTCTTTTATACATTCTAAGCTCATCTACTTCCGGATAATCGTATACCGTCTGATTGTCTGATCCTTGACTTATTTTTTTGATATTATAAATCTTTCCTTCTTTTACCCAGATATAAAGAATCGGTGTACGGTATTCTTCATCCTGCGCATAGATCATATAATTATTGTTATTAACGAGACTTAAGTCCGGAAGTTTTCCATTTTCTACTGTTACTTCGCCTTCCGTCTCCTGTTTAGTCGTGTTATAGATTACAAATTTGACTGGTTTCGTCATAGGTCGCGTGACAATTGGATTTGCGGAAGCGATCACAACTTCATTGACATTGATTCCTTTAATCGTAACCCGTTCGGTCGCGTAAATATCCTTGTATTGATATCCCGGTACTCCATTGTATCTTTTTTGTTCCAGCTCTTTTGTTGTCTGCACAACTTTCTTCTGTTCTATACTTGTCTGTGCGCTCGCAGCGCTTACATCACACATCATCCCCGGTGCAACGCCTGCGACCAGGTTCCCCACAACAGCCGCACAAAGTAAGCCTGTAAGTATCTTTTTCCTTTTCATATTCCCTCCATTTTTCTTGTAATTCTTCGTTAAATCATTACTTTTCTTTACTTTTATTGTAATATATTCTCCGCACTCCTTCCAATCGATTACATTGATAAACAAGCCTTTTTATAGATGTCATCTATTGTACATTATTGCTATATAACAAATGAGCAAGTCCCTTATTGTAAGGGTTTCCTGCTCATAAAATGGATTTAATTATTTTACTGTTGTCTTCTTAACTGTAGACCATCCGGAATATAATTTCATTGTCTTTCCGTTTACTTTCACATTCTTGTATGTACGAACGCGAACATAGTATGTCTTCTTCGCAGTTAACTTCGTTACTGTCTTTGAAACAGTCTTATTGTTAGAGATTGTCGAAGTCTTCACGCTGCTCTTGAAACTCTTGTTTCTTGCATACTGCAACTGATATCCAGATACTTGTGTTTTCTGTCTTGACCACGTTGCTTTGAAACTCTTCTTGGCTGCCTTTAATGACTTCACCTGTGTTCCTTTCGGAATGATTGTAAATGTTTTCGTATATTTTCCTTTGTAGTCATTCTTGAACGTAACTGTTACAGAATACTTGCCTACATTCTTACGACCGGATGCATATTTTACTGTGTAGTCAGATAATGGAATAATTTCCTTCTTATCATTTTTCGCTACAACTGCCGGGCGTTTTACTTTGCCATTATATGTGTAAACAGTTGTCTTCAGTGCTACGGATGATACTTTCTTAACTTCCGGTGTCGGTTCCGGCTTCGGTTCTGGTTTCGCAATCTTTTCCAGTCCTGCAATAGCCTGTTCCAGCTTTGTTCTTGCTTCATCTACCTGCTGCTGGGTTGCATCTTCGTTATTTCTGACTTCATTTGCTTCCCAGAATACCGGGTAGAAAGCGTTCCATGATTCTTCTGTGTAATCAGCCTTTTTCAGTCCTCTTGCAATACTAAGCTGTGTCTGAAGTCCTTTCAGATCAAGCTTTTCTTTTTCTTTTTCTGCTACTTCTACAAAGAAACTAAGATCCGCAGGGTCGTCTACAGTGATCGACTTTATAAGTTCACTGTTTGCGCCATATTCGCCTTTCACATAATATACTTCTATTTTCGTTACTTTTGACTGTTCTTCTACAAGACGAATTCTTACTTTTTCATACTTTTCATACTTTTTCGATTCAAGCATGTCTATTGTATAGTAATTATTAGGTCTGCCCTGTGTCGTATATTCTGCAAGTCCATCTGCATCGGACTCTATCTCTGTAATTCCCGGTGTCCAGGAATTCCCAACCGTAAATTTAAGTCCAGGAATTGCAACACCTTTGCTGTCTACAAAAGCAAAGTGCAGTGTCTTGTAATCCGGTCCTTTTTCGAGCCCATCAATGGCATTGATCAGTTTTTCTTCTGCTGCATCGATCTGCTCCTGCGTCGCATTTTCATTTTCATTGACACTGTTTGCCTGAGCAAGTGCATTTTTCAATGCTTTATAAGACTCTTCTGTGTGCCCAGCCTCTTTAACTGTTTCCGCCTTTTTGATTGCTTTCTCAAGATTCTGTTTATTTACACAAAGCACCTCACCTGCGTTCAGCTGTAGTGTACGATTAATGGATGGCTTATCAACTGCTGTTCCATTAATCTTACCAATCTGTCCTTCTTCATTCACCTCAACTGTGATCACATCTTTGTCTCCGGTAAATTTAGACTCTTCATTCAGTGAAATATTATATGTAAGCGTCTTTACTGCTGTCGGGAATGTGTACTCTGCAATTCCGTTGCCATCTGTACTGATTTCAGAAAGCACTTCATCGGAGCCCTGCTTTTTCACACTGAATTTTACATTTTTCAGTGGCTGTCTGTCTGCATTACCAACAAAAATATTAATTGTAGATTTGTCTGCTTCATAGTACTTATCGTATTTGGAAAGAGAACTGTCTGGCTCAACAGCCTTTCCTTCTTCTAAAAGTTTAATATTCTTCTCTGCAACGCTGATACGATTCTCATTAATATAGGATTTCGCATCTTCGGAAGCTTTGTTATATGCTTTTCTTGCAGCAATCACATTTGTCTTGTCACCAAGTTCTACTGTATTCGCATTAAACTTCTCAATCAAACGATTTACATTTATTACTTCGAATAACAAATCTTTCTTTGTCTCAATCTTTGTACCACTTAAGTTCAATTTACCCTTTGTAAGTTTTGTAAGCTCTGTCAACGGTGTAATATCTGAGATATTTTTATTATTACCCAGATTCAAAGATTCCAGATTTCTAAGATTTGCAAGTGGAGTAATATCTGAAACCTGATTGTTAATAAGATCAAGTTCTTTTAACTTTGTCATATTCTTAAGAGCACTGATATCTGTGATCTTATTATCTCCAAGCCACAGCATCTTCTCTATATTCGTAACACCTTCCAGTGCAGAAATATCAGTAATATTATTATTACGCAGTGTTACTTCCTGCAGACTTGTACATCCCTCTAAACCGTTCAGCGTTGTGATGTTGTTAGACTCCATCGCCAGATATTTCAGCTTGCTCATCTTCTTTAACGGTGTAAGGTCTGATATTGTGTTATGGCCACAGTTCAAACGTTCCAGATTCACTAAGCCGGAAAGTGGCTTGAGCGTTGTAAGCTCATTCATGTAAAATCTTAAATCACCAAGATTCGTCAATTTTGAAAGTGGGCTTAAGTCCTTGATCTTATTGTAAGATAAATCAATCTTGTAAAGATCTTTACCATACTGTAATCCTTCTAAGCTGTGTACATAAATATCCAATGTCTCCGGATATGCTTCCGGATGTGTACCTGCTGAGAAAGTAAACTGTTTCAGCCCTTCAAAACGTTCCGGTGTAATTGGTTTATAATCTTCTTTTTTATAACTCTGATCGAGTGTCACACCACGGATAACCCAGTTTAACATCCAGTCCTGGATCACATCTTCTGGTGCCGGTTGGAAGACATCCTCTTCCTCTACATTCACTCACGCATCTGCTGCATGGGCTGCCATAGATATGTTTCCCGCACATAACATAGCTGCCAGTAACGCTACTGTAATTTTTTGTCCTAATTTTTTCCAGTTCATTACTATTTCTCCTTCAAATAGATTTATAATTTATATAACGCTTATAGGTGATATCCATATATCTTTATGCAAAAACTGACGTATGAAAGTCTTTATTTTATATTCTCATACGTCAGTTTGTTATACGTTATGCAACGCTCATTTTAACTATTTTGTCTTAACAGATTTCACTTTAGACCATCCGGAATATAACTTCACAGATTTTCCATTTACTTTCACTGTTTTATAAGTACGAACGCGAACATAGTATGTTCTCTTAGCGCTTAATTTCTTAACTGTCTTAGAAACTGTTTTGTTCTTAGAAATTGTAGCTGTCTTAACGCTCTTCTTAAAGTTTTTGCTTGTAGAATACTGTACCTGGTATCCTGTTGTCTGTACAGACTGTTTTGCCCATTTTGCAGTAAATGCTTTCTTCGCTGCTTTTACAGAACTCATTTTTGTTCCTTTTGGAAGAATTGTAAATGTCTTTGTATATTTTCCTTTGTAACCGTTTTTAAATGTTACTGTTACAGAATATTTCCCAACATTTTTACGTCCTGCTGCATATTTTACTGTGTAATCAGATGCAGAAATGACTTTTTTCTTATCATTTTTAGCAACTACAGCTGGTTTTTTCACTTTTCCGTTGTATGTGTAAACTGTTGTCTTGAGTGCTACAGTTCCAACCTTCTTCACCTCCGGCTGTGGTTCTGGTTTTGGCTCTGGCTGTGGCTCTTTCTCTACTAATGCTGAGATTGCTGCTTTTAAGCTTTTACCTGTGCATCTACTTCTGTCTGTGTTGCTTTTTCATTTGCATATACTGTGTTTGCTTCTGCAAGTGCACTCTTGAGTTCTTCTACTCCGGCACTGTATTTGTCTGTATCGATTGCTGTTGCTTCATCAATTGCTGCTTTTAAAGCTACTTTGTCCGCTTTTTCAGCTGCACCTTTTTCTTTCAGGACAAATAATAATTCGTCTTTGATTTCGTTAAGATTCTGATTATTAATCTTCTCAATTTCCGGAGATTGATAATTGGTTGTATATGTGTACATTGTATCACATTCCCACTTGTCATTCTCTGCAAGTGATACAATTCTTGTGTCCTGAATATCCCATTCACCTATCTTATATTCAACAACACCCTTTTCAGTACTTGTCACTGTGGCCGCTCCACTTGTTCCATAATTTCTTCTTACATTAAATTCCACACCAGCTACCGGATTGCCACTCTGATCTACTGCTCTTGCACGGAAATGGCTTTTATCTGGTAAAACTTTTGTTGGTTCTGGAATCTCCGGCTCTGTAGTTCCTGTTGCTGCTGCAACAGTAAAAGTTGCCATTTTGCCACCCCAGAACATCTGCCAAGATGGAATTTCCTGTCCAGAAAGCCATACCTTATATTCTTCCGGCTTGCTTCCCTTGTTTTCTGGCACATCAATAGTAAACGAATTATTTGATTTACTCAGAGACTCTGTAGCGTTTTCTTTTCCTGTCACTGTATTACCATTTTTTACCAAACGATAATATAGTGTACCTTCTTCTGCACTAAACTCATCAAATGTAAGTGTTATTTTTACAGTTCCGCCTTTGCTTGTAAGCTCTGCTGGACTCACTTCCGCTTTGTAAACACTCAAGTTATCTCCTGCAGCTTTTGCTACACTCACCTGTCCTGCAAACAATCCAAAGACCATTGCAAGGGACAGAATCCAAGCCAAAATTCTCTTCTTGTTCCCCATAACGTTTCTCCTTTTCTTTTTTTGAAATCCATTGATTTCAGACAGTCCTTTACATTTTCATTTTACCTTCTTTTATGATATGTATCCAATCGTTTTTATAAATATATCGTCCGATTTATTTATTTTATCTATATATTATATATCAAAAAAGCGTGGTCTTTTGCCACGCTTTCTTTTTATTTCTCTGTTCCGGTTACAAGCTGGTCTTTGTAATTCAACACCAGATTCTTGCCACCACCAGTCAGGATATACAGTTGTTTCTTCGCAACTCCTGCATCCATCAGGACTGCTGCCGCCCGCTGAGCTCCCTGCGCACCAGCCATACATACAATAACTGTCGGGACATCCAGATCTTTGATCTTCGCTTTTTCTTTCCGCACATTCGCCTGTGCTTCTGCTGTATTCGTCGGCCATGCAGGCGCCCACATAGATCCTTCGATATGTCCGGCTGCATATCCTGCCTCAACACCGTCTACTACTTGTTTTTCAAATCGAATGTCGAGAACATTCAATGTTCCGGCTTTTACCCTTTTCAGAACAGTATCTGCATCCAGATACATATCATCCCACCGCATGAGATAATCTTGGCCCCTTGACACTACAACTTTATAACTTACTTCTTCTGATGCTGTTGTCTTTGCCGTAATAGTTGCATTACCAAAGCCAATTGTATTCACTTTTCCATCCTGATCTACATTAACAATCTGATTACTTAACTCGGAACCATAACCATATATTATGTTCTTACGAACTCTCGCCGGCCAGCAGGTCAGTTTATTTTCGGCAACGGTTGCCTTAAGCGCCATCAGCTTATGTCCTTCACTGTCTGTTGTAACTTCTTTTTTCGCAAATTTCAACTGACCATAAGTCTTTGCATCTTTCGGTGAAACTTTCTGGATCGGCCAATTTTCCGGCTCTTTCTGCCAGTTTACCTGCCATGCCCACCAGCCGCCATCGAAGACGCTGATATTTTTTATTCCATTCTGATAACAAATTAAGAATGGAATCGTTGCACGCCTACCGGTACCACAGTAGAAGGATAATTCATTATCGAGGGATGAGTCGGATTCTGCAAGAATGGATTTCACTTTATTAAGTCCGACTACTTTTCCATCTTCAATATAGCTTCCATCGTCTGTATTGTGTCCCCATACTGCACCTAACGGTTCACCTGCATATTTAATATAGGAATATCCTGTCTCTTCGCCGCGGAATTCCTTCTCCGAACGGATACTTACAAGGCGGAAATTAGCATCATTCTGTAAATTTTCTTTTGCATCATCGGTGGACAGAATATATTCTGAATGTGCCGGAATCGTCGTACCAAACGTATAATCTGTGCCACCGGCTGTTGCTTCATTTACTTTTGTCTCTGTCGGTAATCCTAGTTTATTCCATGCTGTCATGCCACCATCTATCACTTTGACATCTTCTACACCGGCGTATAACATAGCGAATGCTACTCGTGTAACACTGGAATCCGATGCACTTCTTCCGTACAGTACTACCTTGGTATCTTTGGTGATTCCGTTGTTTTTTAGAAATTCTCCAAGCTGCTTTGCACTTCGGATATTGAAATTGTCTTCTGGTTTTACTTCTGTCTCTTCATATAGCTGCTGATCGTCGATTCCATCCAGATTCCAGTCGTCATACTCTACTGCATCGGAATTGATATGAACCGCTCCCGGAATATGTGCTTCGTTATAAGCTTTGTCATTTTCTGTCTTACCATAGGCAACTTCTGCTAAAAATACATGCTCATATCCGGACTGCTGTCCTTCTGCCGCACTCTTATACCACTCCGGTGATACATACACCTGTCTCTTAGGAACATTTTTCACTTTCACCGTTACCTTGCAGCTCTTTGCCAGGTATTTTTTCTTATTGTTCTTCTGTGTTGCGCGAACAGTAATTGTTGCTGTTCCCGGCTTCTTTGCTGTAATCTTTCCGGTACTGCTTACTGTTGCAACTGCTTTATTGCCGGATGACCATTTTACCGGACAGTACACACCTGACGGTTTAACTATCGATTTCAATGTCTTTGTCCCACCAACATATAAGACTGCCTTTGATGCACTGATTGAAATGCTTGTCGGTTTTAAATCTTTTACTTTCATTGTTACCGACTTTTTCAGCTTTTTATTTGCCTTTGCTGTTACTGTAATCTTAACTTTTCCAGCCTTTTTTCCTTTCGCAACACCCTTGGATGATACGGTTGCAATCTTTTTATTGCCGGATTTGAATGTTACCGCTTTGCTTGCTTTTGACGGTTTGACGGATTTTACAGATATCGTTGCATGTCCTTTGATATCAATCGTCTTCGCTGTAACTTTGAGTGACATCTTTGTTGGCTTTTTCGATGCCGCTTCACTCGGGATTGCAGCAAATGCAACTGCCATAACCACAACTAAGGCAAGCAATCCCAGTGCTTGTTTTTTGATTTTCTTTTTCATCACGCATTTCCCCCAATGTAATGATTTATTCCGCAACATTTATCCACAGTATAACATTAACTCTTCGGTTCTTCAATTTGTAAAAGAAGCAGCCGCCTCAGAATTTTTCCGGAAACGGCTGCCTCTCTTATTTAAGCAAAATATTTCTTTATTTTACCTTTACACTTTTTACTTTTGACCATGTAGAATAATACGTAGTCTTGCCTACTTTCTTGTATGTGCAGATTCTTACATAGTATTTCTTATTCTTTTTCAATTTCTTGATTGTCTTGCTTGTGTATTTGTTCTTTGTTATCGTTGATGCCTTCACAGACTTCTTGAACTTCTTGTCCGTTGTGTACTGGATCTTGTAACCGGTTGTCTGCTTATTCTGCTTCTTCCATGTTACTTTAATCTGTTTCTTACCGGAGTTCTTCACTGATTTCAGACTTGTTCCTTTCGGCAGAATCTTGAATGTCTTTGTAACTTTTCCTGTATAGTTGTTCTTCATTGTTACAGTAACTTTGTATGTTCCGACATTCTTTCTTCCACTGCTGTATTTTACAGTGTAGTTTGAAGCAGCAACTTTCTTTCCGTTTACAACGACTTTCACTGCAGGTTTGCGAACCTTTCCGTTGTATGTGTATGCATATGCAGTTAATTTTATGTTTTTAGAAGTTACTTTTACTTTATCAGCTTTTCCAGTAAATACAATTTTCTGGCAAGTGCTGGATTTGAATTTTTCAAACTGGCTCTTTGTTTTTACGTTTACAACTACTACATGGTCGTTGTTTGTTCCTGCATTTGCGTAGAATGCATCGTCTGCAAGCTCTGTCACGGATTCTGGAATGTCTACGCTCTCAAGATATCCTTCTTTGAATGCGTATTTGCCGATCTTTTCTACACCGTTTTCGATCGTCAGCTTCTTTAATGTGATTGCTTTGAACGTTCCTTCAAACGCAGACTCGCCGATTTCTTTTACGTTACCTGGAATTACAAGCTCTTCGATGTGGTGTAAGTGGAAAGCTTTTCTTCCAATCTTTGTTACGGATGCCGGAATTGTAAGACTTGTAAGTCTTGCTCCTGCAAATGCCATTTCTCCAATCTCTGTTACTGTATCCGGGATGTCTACATGATCTAAGCGGATGTTCATTGAGAATGCTCCCTGTGGGATTACAGTTACATTCTTGGATAATGTAAGGTCTGTGATGTCATTCGTTGAAAATGCTCCTGCTCCTAAATCTGTTACTGTATCCGGAATAACAAGTTTCTTCAACTGGTTGGAGTTAAATGCACTTTCTCCGATTTTTGTTACAGATGCCGGGAATTCTACATTGTTAATCTTATTATAACGGAATGCGCTTGCGCCGATGGTTGTAAGTGTGTCAGGTAATACAACCGTATCCATACCATTCGGTGATTCTACGCTGTCTTTTCCCTGTACCCATTCGCCATCCGGAATCTCAAATGCTCCGTCTGCAACTTCTGTGATTGCTTCCTGTGTCTCAGGATTCAATGACGGGATTACGAGTGTGCGTACACCGTCTTTTACAACTGCATCGCTCTTACGTGTTTTATTTCCCTGCTCGCTCCATCCTGTGATCTTATTTCCATCATAAGTGAAGTCTGCGTGTGTCCAGCCGCTTCCTACGATTTCATCATAGATGACTTTATGTCCGGTTCCATCATTCTTGTCTGCATATTCCGGATAGAATACATTTGCTACTTCTTCTAAATGTGCTTTATTTGAAGTATATAATTTGACCTGTCCTTTTTCACCTTTGACAAATGCTGTGTTTGCCAATTTCTGCAGGCTTGATGGGAGATATACACTTGTTAATAATGTTTTTTCAAATGCTGTCTTTCCGATCTCGGTCAGACCTTCGTGCAATGTTACACTTGTCATTCTCGGTGCAAGACCTTCTCCGGTTACATTCTGTGAGAATGCACTCTGTCCGATGGTTGTTACGGATGCCGGAATGTCTACAGACTCTAACTGGTTTCCTTTAAATGCATCTCTGTCAATTAATTTCACTGTAGAAGGCAGGCTTAAAGAAGTAAGCGGTGCATTTCTGAATGCCATTCTTCCAATCGTTTCTACTCCTTCCGGAATTGTCAGTTCTTTAATCTTTGTTGCATTAAATGCAGAAGTCGGAATTTCTTTTAAGGATTTGGAAAGTGTTACTTTCTCCAAAGAAGCACTTGCTGTAAATGCTCCATTTCCAAGTGTTGTTACACTGTCCGGAATGGTTACTTCCGTAAGCGCTGTTGTCTGGAATGCTGTTGCGCCAATAGATGTTACCGTATCCGGAATCGTTACTTTTGTCATTCCGATTGTGGCAAATGCACCTGCACCGATTGCTGTAATTGCTTCACCGTTTTCATTTGTCTCCGGAAGTGTTACTTCTGTATCACCATTTGCAATTTTCGTCTTACCGGCATCATTTAATCCGGTAATGGTTGTTCCGTTAAATGTAAACTGGGAGGTATTCCATGATTGTTCTTCTGCCGGCTGCTCACCGTAGATCACTTTCTGTACCCAGGATTTGGTTCCCTGTGTAGATTTTCCATCTCCGGTACCCTCTACATGCTGGATCATTCCCTTCTTGCGAAGATCCACATTCTCATTGTACATATATACAATACGGCTCGCTTTAAAGATTGCCGGACTTGTCGGTGCATCTGATTCCAAATCTTCTTTACCTGTATTTGCTGCAAATGCATATACTGTGACTTTCTCTGTTCTGTCCGGAAGTCTTACGGATTTAATATTGTTATATGCAAAAGACATATTATCCAGATTCAGATTAAAATCACATGTCTTCGGGAAGTCAACAGTTGTAATCTGATTTTTAGCAAACGCTACATTTCCAATCTGCCAGATTGTATGAGAGAATTTTACGCTCTTTAACTGGTTGCCCTGGAATGCTGTTCCGCCAACATAGATTACACCTTCCGGTAAATCCAGAGATGTCAGCTTATTGCTTGTGAAAGAGCTATTCTGAATAATGAAATTTCCTCTTTCTGTCAATCCTTCTGCAATTGCGCTTCCACTGTAACTTGCCATCACTCCCTTCGGGAATGTTACAGATGTAAGTCCTTTCTTATAGAAAGCTTTTGTTCCGATACCAATAATCGGATTTCTGTCTGTATCCTTTGCAGGAATCACAAGGTCTGTATTTGTTTTTAATTTTTCTTCTCCGGATGCAGATAATCCCGTGATACCAACACCACTGATTGTTGTTACATCCGATGTATTTGATGCCGGATATAATTCCTGACTGATCGTACCATATGTAAAATCTTCTGCGTTCCATTTATCTTCCTGTCCCGGTACTTTCAGGATCAGGCTGTGATAATCAGACTGTGGGAAGTTCTTTGTATCGTTGTACTGTGTTTCCGAACTTACATATACTTTTGTCTTCACTGCTGCAGCACCGGAAGAATATACTTTCTCGAATGTATTTGCCTGCAGTTTTGTAACTGTAGACGGTAACACTACCGATGCGATTGTTTTATTTCGGAATGCTCTGCTTCCGATTGACTTTAAACCTTCCGGCAATGTCAGTGTACAGTCATCTGTCAGATATTCTTTAGTAGAGAATGCATAATTTCCAATCGAAGTTACCGTAGATGGAATGACAATCTTATGAATGTTATTTCCTGCGAATGCATTATTTCCAATCGTCTTAACTCCTTCCGGAATGGTCAGTTCTGTCAGATCTGTCATATAGTTCTGTGCATCACTGCATCCGAATGCGCCTGCCGGAATGTCTGTCAGGTTCTTAGAAAGAATAATCTTCTTTAACTTCGGATTCGTTCCGAATGCGCCACCGCCGATCTTTGTAACACTGTCCGGTAAAATAATACTCTCTAACTGGTTCTTCTGGAATGCTGCCACACCGATTTCTGTCAGTGTCTTTGGAAATTCAATCTTCGTAATACCGCAGTCTGCGAAAACTTTTGCACCAATCTTTTCCAGTTTTGCCGGAAGTGTAACACTTGTAAACTTCTCGTCCGCTGTTGCAAACATGCCATTATTACCATTTCCTGTATAATCAGCAATTGCTGTCACATACTCGCCATCTGGATTCTTGTTCGGTAATACCAGATCTGTATTGTCTTTTCTCTTTTCAATACCACTCTCAGAGAAACCGGTGATCGTTGTTCCGTCAAATGTAAAATCATCTGCTGTCCATGTCTTGTCCATATTCGGATCTTCACCAAGGATCAGTTTCTGATGCCAGGAGTGCTGTGACTCTGCGGTACGATCCATATGGTGGATACGTTCCATGTCAAACAACTTCTCATTGTCTGTGTACATATAGACAACGCCGCCAAATTCCTGCTCTTTCTCCGGTGCATCTTTGGAACACTCTTCCATTCCCGGATTCCAATAGAACGCTTTCTTCTCTACTACTTCCATGTAATCCGGAAGTCTTACAGATTTGATATTGTTGTGTGCAAATGCAAAGGCATGAATCTGTGCCTGGAAATCACAGGTCTTCGGGAAGTTGACCTTTGTGATCTCATTGTATGCAAACGCAGAGTTCTCCAGCCACCAGAATGTATGTGGAATGGTTACGGATTTCAGTTTATTTCTTGCAAATGAACTTGGTCCGATATAGATCACACCTTCCGGCAGATCAAGAGAGGTCAGTTCATTTCCGTCAAAAGCACCTGCGCCAATCAGGAAATTACCTCTTCTTGTTACTACATGTGTAACTGTGTCATTATAATCTACCATCATACCATCCGGCAGTGTCAATTTTTCAATCCTCTGCTTTTTAAATGCACTGTCAGCGATACCTACGATTGTAGTTCCATTCGGATCTTCAGACGGAATGACAAGATTCTTGTTCACTTTAATCTTCTCTGAACCTGTCTCAGAAAATCCTGAAATTGCTGTACCGGATACGGTAAAGTCACGACTGTAATCACAGCCGTTCAGTCTCTGGCTCATCTCTGTATAAGTGAAATCTTCTGCTGTCCATACAGATGTGTCGATGTCACTTGCAGATGCGTCAGAGTCTGCCTGTTTCTTATCCGTCTTGGTCGTCTTGGTTACTTCTTTTTTCACTTCTGCGTTCTCAGAAGCATCCTCTGCCTTCTCATCTGTTTTGGAAGCTTCTGTTTTAGAATCTTCTTTTACAGTTTCGGCAGACGCATCTTTGGACGTATTCTCGTCTGCAGATACGTTCTCATCGTTCGAAGTTTCCGTTACTTCGGACTGCACAGCCTGGGCTGCGCTTGCTGTATTATCCTGTGCAAATGTCGGCATTGCAAGGGAAAACGACAACGCAAACGATAATACAACCGCTAAAAACTTTTTCATTTTCATGCTTTTAGCCTCCTTATTACTTATTTATGTAAACTTTATTTACATACACCTTTTACCGGCACACGAAGCCAGGTCTCATATATATTGTTTTTAAATGGCGCTTCTTCCCCGATTTCCGGAAGATTTAAATTGGTTTGTCCATCCTCGGCCCATCGCAGGAATCCGGTTTTTAAATCTTCTTCTGATAAGCAGTAAGTACCCTTCTGATCATCGAATAACTCCGGATGAACCAGATACACCGCTGCGATCACATCCCAGTTATAGAATCCATGGATTCCGTAATCTCCTTCGTTATACCCGAAATAATAATCGGTTTCTCTCAGGATATACTCACCCATCGGGTTATTCTGCGCACCTAATCTCTGCCGATATTCCTCTTTGGTAAATAGCACTTTCAGACAATTATTTCCTGTAATAACAGAAACATTGTTTCCTTTTGTCAGCACCAGATAGGTGGCTTTTGGATCACAGGAAAAATTCAATTCATTCATCTGCTTTTTTTCAAAAATCAACGGTTCTGTAATTCCACCCATGAGCACAATCCTTTTTACATTTTCAAAGAAATGCTCATCCGCATAATAGGCATGCTTTAGATTCGTAAGCGACCCGGTTGCAAGAATGGAAAGTTCGCCTTTGTATTTTCTTGCCATCTCTGCAAGATAATCTCCTGCCGGACTTTGCTCTGTGTCGGCTGATTCGCCACCTTTTTTCACAGTCAGATCTGTGCGGCCGATATTTTTTAATAATTTTTCCGTCTGTGCGTACACAACCGGAAGCTTGTTGTTTCCATAAGTGCAAGTCACTCCATGCACAGTTACTTCTTCACATCCGAGCAGGTAGAGAAGTGCCAGTCCATCATCGACATCACAATCCTTTACGCCCAGTGTATTATCACAGTCAAATATTACATGTTTCATTCTCTCTTACTCCTTTTCTTCCGGAAACAGGCAGATGCTCTCCGGTGCAAATTCTATTCCCGCTCTTGCTCCTTCCTTAAATCCGGCAACATGGATTCTTGCACTGATATCCTGTGCATAGAATGTCTGCTTCTCATCCTGCAAATAAAGATCCACAGTCTCTCCTAAGTACGTCATTTCCCTGATCTCCACAGCAGAACCCTCCGCTATAACTTTTACATCAAAAGGCCGGACAAGAAGCTCATACTTTCCATCCGCATAACCTTTCGCCTCACAGGAAATATAATCGCTATCAAACTGTTCTTTCTGCACGGTTCCTTCAATATAATTGGCTTTTCCGAAATATGCCGCCACTTGCCGGTTTTCCGGATGCTGGAAAATCTCTGTCGGTGAGGCATACTGCAATATATGTCCGTTGCTCATAAGTGCGATCCGGTCAGACATCTGCAGCGCTTCTTTCTTATCGTGTGTGACAAGGATTGTCGTGATCTTTCGCTCTTTCTGTAATTTTCTGACGAGCGCACCCATCTCCAAGCGTAGCTTTTCATCCAATCCGGAAAATGGTTCATCCAGAAGCAGGATCGACGGTTCACAGGCAAGTGCCCTAGCAAGCGCCACTCTCTGCATCTGTCCACCGGACATTTCTTTGATCTTACGTTTTTCGAATCCCGGAAGCTGTACGTCTTCCAACAGTTTCTTTATGATCTCTTTCTGTCTTGCCTTCGGGACTTTCTTAAGTTCCATTGGAAATGCTATGTTCTTTTCCACTGTCATATGTGGGAACAGTCTTAAATCCTGAAACACGATCACAGTTCCCCGTTTCTCCGGCGCCATATTCTGAATTTCTTTTTCATCCAGACAAATACGTCCCTTTTCAATATCGAGTAATCCGGCTATGCTTTTCAACATTGTACTTTTTCCACAGCCGGAAGCTCCCAGTAAGGAAATTAGTTCGCCGCTTTTGACAGTCAGGCTCACTCTATTTAATATTTTATTTTTTTGAAGTGTTACTTCCAGATTTTCTATTTTTAATTCCATTTCTTATCCACCAATTTCTGTACTTCTTTATCTCTTTTCCACATTTCCCTATCTCTTATGTGTAATATTCTCCGCTTCCATTTTTCGTCCACAACTTACTGATTCCTTCAAATATCGCAAACACGATCAAAGTAATTCCCAGGAAGATCATGCTGTAAATACTTGCGATATTGCGGTCGCCGCCTTGCAGATACGGCACCATAACAATCGCGAATGTCTTGACACTTCCTCCACCGATCAGCAATGTAATGAAATACTGGCTGAACGAAACAATATAAGACATACTCATAGAAGCTAACATCACAGGCATTAACATTGGAAATGTCACTTTGAAAAATGCTTTCCATGGTCCGGCGCCAAGTACTCTTGCCTGCTCTTCGAGTTTATTTCCAACTGCCTCTGTTCCTTCAATCATCAGATGTACTGCATACGGAAGCGAACAAATCGTATGTGCTACGACGACTCCGGTAACGGTATTGCTCAGTCCCCAGCGTATGAAGGATACTTGGATTCCCATCGCAAATACAGTAGAAGGCACTAAAAACGGCAACATCGAAAGGAAATAAAAGAAGCCTTTTCCTGCAAAATCATACAACACAAGCGCTCTTGCTGTCATTGTGCCTATTATTACTGACAACACACCTACAACAGCAGAAATAAAAATGCTGGATGCAAACAACTGTATTAATTCTTCTTTTCTTCCAAATACTTCATCTAATGCACGAGTAGAAAAAACCTGTGGCAGGAGATTCGGCCATGCCCACCGTTCTGTAAATACCCAGACGATCATCGTCAGTATCGGGAATAGAATGAGAAATACAAATATCCCAAGCAGGATTTTGCCTAAATAACTGTTACTTTTTTTCATTGTGCTCTTTCTTAGCCTTTCTACGATTTAAAATCTCTGTATTTTTCTGCATCAGCCGAAAATATGCAACTGCACAGATCATGGAAATGATAATAATAATTCCATTCAACGCCATTGCATACGGACGATTTTCAAGATCCGGATGAATGTACTGTGTATGTGCCAGGATCGGTAATGCTTCCGGGGAGGTCGGTCCCAGTAAAAGCGGAAGCTCATAAGCGCCCAGTGCAAATGTAAAAATGATCAGAAAACTGCTGCCAATCGCTCTTCGGCAAAGTGGCAGTGTAACTTTCATAAATGCCTTCAATCTGGATGCACCCAGATTGATCGCTGCTTCTCCAAGACTTCCATTAATATTGGCCATCAGTGCAATGACAAAATAAATCACAAACGGAATCTCTTTCCACAAATATGCAATAATGACTCCTACACCATTCGTACTGTACAAAAGCTGTACAAAATCCTGCTGTTCTTTAATAAATCCCATTGCACATAAAAGTCTGGCAAGCAGACCATTCTGCGAAAGAATATTCACTACAAACAGTGCAACGACTACATGAGGCACAATGATCGGGAGCTGAATGATCCGCATCCCTTTTCCTTTTGTATCTGTATTCATAACAAGTACCGCACACATTCCGACTCCGATCAGAACTGCCAGAGTTGCTGATGTGACTGCAATATACAAGCTGTAAATGATTGATTTTACAATATCCGGTCTGGATAAGATCTCTTTATAATATTTAAATGTTGGTTCTGTAAGACCAAAAGCCGGAATCACCCCAAGACTTTGGGTGATTCCGGTTGCCAGTCCTGCTATAAATATGATTCCAAGTATAATCTGCGGAACCAACAACGCATATGGTATGAATTTTTTCCACATGTATTCTTTTCCACACTTACTAAATCTTATTTTGCTAAATTATTTGCCGACTACTTCTTCCTGCCAGATCTCTTCGATAACCGGAACAAGCTGTGCAGGCATCTCAGGAAGTCTCTTGGAAAGGAGTTCATCCTGTGCGATAACACCTTTTCCTAAGTCAACATTGTCAAATTCTTTCTTCTGGTCATCAGACAGTTTGTCATAAGATACAACCGGAAGAGTCTTCATCTCTTTGTAACGGCTTGCCTGGATCTCCGGTGACATCATCTCATTGATTGCTACCATTGCTCCGGCTTTGTTAGCAGAGTTTGCTGCGATCGCCATAAAGTTCGTATTACCGATTGTTCCTTTGTCAAACTGGAATGTCTGAGTTGTCTTCGGATAGGTTCCGTTGTCAATTCCTACAGCTGCATCATAAGCGCCATATGTCATATACATAACCAGTTCGCTGTCAGAGTACATCTTCTCACACTTTGTAGATGAATCCGGGAATGATTTTCCACCGTTCCACAGATATGGATTTAATTTCTTCAGGTAATCCAGTGCTGGCTGAATTGCTTTTTTCACAGTTGCTTTGTCTGCTTTCATATCCATGAACTGCTCGTATCCACCACAGGTTTCATAAATGATATTTCGTACAAATACGCTTCCTGTGAAGTCCGGAAGTTTTGGATAGGTTACTTTTCCTTTATATTTCTTGCAGAACTCTAAGAATTCTTCTGCATTCTTTGGAGTTTCTTTTGCAACAGCATTGTCTTTCATAAATACAAACTGTGCTTTTCCGTATGGTGCCTCGTATCCTTTGATCGGATATGCAAAATCATAATTTACATCTTCAGACTTGGTGTCAATATATTTTGAGAAGTTAGGAAGCTTGTCTGTAAATGGTCCGTACAGCATGTTTTTCTCTTTTGCTGATTTGAAGTTCTCTCCATTGATCCATATCATGTCGATGTCGCCATCTTTTTTGTTTCCTTCCATTTCTCCGGATAACTGGCTTAAAATCTGGTCGATGTCCATCGGAACACGTTCCATTTTAATGTCGTATTTTTCTTTCATGTCCGGTGCGAATACATCATCCAGCCATTTATTCAGGACTTCATCTCCGCCCCATCCATAAAATGTTACGGTTGAGCCTTTGGCTTCCTTTTTCATGTCATCAAATGACATCTCTTCCACTTTCGAATTTTTCTTGTCCGAAGAGTCTTTGCTGCTGTTGCTGCTGCATGCTGCAAGTGAAAGTGTCATCGTAGTTGCAAGCAACACTGATAAAAGTTTCTTTTTCATTGTGTCTCTCCCTTTGTATCATATATTTATGTAAATTTTATTTACATACAAAATGTATCTTTCAGAAACTGATGCATCTTCTCCAGAAAATCTGTGTCCAGATATGCGTTCAATTTCTCAAACGTAGACTGGTTAAATAACATTTTCCCAGGCTCTCTGTACTGTACCCATGCCATGGCACACCATGTAATTCCACGCAGGCAAGTGATTCCTGTAAACTGCATGGCACGTTTCTTCAGTCCTGTGACATCGAATCTTCCGGCAACCGCCCTAATATATGTATCGAGGAAATCTAACATCTCCTCTCTTTCTAACAGCACATCCGTCTTCCAGAATGTCGTTGTCGGTGCCAGAAAATGTCCGAGGTCCTGCGCCGGATCGGCATATAACGGTTTTTCCCAGTCTACGAGATAAGTATATCCCTTCTCATCTACAAGAAAATTCGTATTGTTCAATTCTGTATTAACGCAGCACTGGTAAACCGGCTCATTCGGAATGCTTCTTACAATCTCCCAGCCCGTATCCAGCATCTCACGAATCTTTTCTTTCTTCTCTTCTTCACCAAGCGATGATTCCATATATGTCTTCACCATTTCCTCACACTCATCCAGAATCGCTTCCAGCGGATTCTCCGGTGTGATCAGTGTGTGCATACCTTCTTCCGGCATCTTCACACTGTGAATATCTGCAAGACATTCTGCTGCACCGCCCAGCCCTTTGTGATAATCCAAAGTTGTTCCAGGCAAAAATTCCATGACCATAATACCATGGTCCAAATACTCCAGACTGCCATCAACATAAAATGGCTTCGGTGTTCTTCCTGAAGATTCCAGAAGTTTCAATGCGTGAAATTCATATTCAATCTGATGTCTTAAATGCATCTGGCTTCCGCAGTTCACGCGGAGCACCAGTTTCTTACCGGTCACCGGATGTGTAAATACATAATTACGGTTGTATTCACCCTGCGCCAGCATCTCATATCTCTCTGTCACTTCCTCCGGGAGCCACAATGCCTCCCGGTAAAAGGGATGTCGGACATATTCTTTTAATCCTTTAATGCTATCCATATTTGTCTCCTAAATTACAATACATCTATCGCACATCCTTATAGAGGCTTGCGATCTTCTCAATCGGAACACCATCCCGGTACATCTTGCGTAACCGGTTCATCAGCCACATGAGCTTTAATTTTGGAATGGTTCCATCCGGGAAACGTCTGTCCGATGTGTAAATACGGTGTCTTGCCATTCCTAAGCGGATACCTTTTTCTTTTAAAGTCAATGAGAACTGATAATCTTCCAGTATCGGCAGTTCTGCAAACATTCCTGCTTCAAAGAACAGCTCTCTTGTCACGAATATACCCTGATCTCCGAACATGACTTTCCGGTCTTTGATCCGGTGATTGGAAATCACGCGGCATGTCCACATGAAGAAATTCTTTGAATGAAATGCGATTCCAAAACATCCTGCCTGATGGTCTTTCATTACATACCGGATCTCCGGTACAAGTGTAACCGGAATTTCACTGTCACAGTGCAGAAAACATAAAATATCTCCGTGGCTGTTCTTTGCACCAACATTCATCTGCGCTGCTTTTCCTTTGTCCGAATGATATACCGTAAATGTATCTCCCAGCAATTCCAATGTCCGGTCTGTACTTCCACCATCTACAAATATGACTTCACATTTATCTTTCAGACCTTCCATCTGCCGTTTCATAGCAAGGATCGTTGTCTCTTCATTGTAGATTGGAATAATAATGGAAATCTTTGCTGTTCGCATTAAGTATTTCCCAGTCTCCGTATTTTGTAATTTCGGGTTTTTACGCATCTTCTGGCGAAATGCAACTACATCTTCTTTGCGGTCTACATCGCTTAATGTGTGCACAAATCCTACTTTCAATCCGGCTTCTTTTAACCCCGCAAGCGTATTTTCCATTACACTGTCGTGTCCATAGCTTTGTTTTTCAAATACTTCTTTATGCGGCGCTTTCATTCCGACAAGATAGTAGCCACCATCTTTCGTCGGTCCAAATACGATATCCTTCGTCTCCAACACACGGAATGCATTGTCCATATCGGTACTGTGAAGCTCCGGGATATCCGTACCGAATAAAAGGCAGGATGTATATCCTCTTTTTAACACTTCTTCAATTGCTACGTGCATCCGCACCCCAAGGCCTTCTCCTCGCTGTGGGAAATAATGCACCCGTTTTCCAAAAATCTTTCGGATTTTTCCTTCTTTATCTTCCGGCGTATAGCAGATGAAAACATCTGCTTCCACCTTTTCACATTCTCCTTTTATATCCTGCAACATACAACTATGTAGTCGCTCACACTGCTTCGGTGTAAAATACGGCATCAGCCGTGTCTTTGTCTGCCCCGGAACAGGTACTCTTGTGAAAACAATTATTGCGCGTCTATGCTTCATGCTCTTTCTCCACACTTTCTTCCGGTTGTACATATTTCTTTTTCAGGAATGCTCCCATGACAATGACAACAATGGCCAGCACGATTGCAATTCCAATATATAAAATTCGATTTTCTTTATCTGCGAGTCCGGCTGTCCCTACCGTATACATTGCCGTTCCCGGCAACATAAAAAGAAGGGAACATACGGTGTAGGTCATAAATTTGATATCTGTCACACCATATGCAAAGTTCTGTAAATTATATGGGAACAGAGGCACCAGTCTTGTGATCATTAAGATAAAGATCTCGTTGTTTCCAGATTTATCAAATAACCATTTTTTCAAATATTTGTTCTTCATAGCTGCCGGTTTGATACTGTCTTTCAGGAAAAATCTTCCTGCAATAAATGCAAGCATCGCACCGATTGTTGTTGCTACGGAACATACAATAGTTCCGAGCACCGGTCCGAAGAGAAGTCCGGCTGCAATGGCAAATGTGATTCCCGGCAATGCCAGTACTACACAACCGACAATTGTAAGCCCTACATAGATTGCCAGTGCCACCGGCAGGTTATTGTCTACCATATCGTCTAACATCTTCAGGTTGTTGATATTACCAATATATTTCGACCATCCGAATATATGGTTCAGCACCAGAATTGTTATGATGATTACGACAAAAATAATTAATTTTATATGGTTTTCTTTTTTCTTCTCTTCGTTCATACCGCTACTCTTCCATACCTTTTAACTTTATAACTAGTGTTGGGGCAGAGCCCCTGCTTATTATTGAATGTAATTGTGTTTCCTTGACTACCAGATCATTTTCACTATTTGATCTTCCGGAACTTCGATGATTGCAGTGTCTTTTTTCACTTCTTTGACTGTAGGCTGTATCTTGTTCGATACAGACATTCCTCCCTCTTTCAAAGTCGCATCAAATCCTACTCCCCAGTTTTCGGATGTGAGACCTGTTCCAGCCAGCATACAGCAGACGAGAGCAACAGAAAGTGCCTTCTTCCATCTGTTGTTTTTCATGTTTTTCCTCCTAAATGACCTGATAGTCTATTATGTAGCGTATCATATTTTCCGGCTTTTCACTAATTGATAAATCCAATAAATATGGCTTATTTATCATTTATATCAATAAATAAGCCACATTTTATATTTTTGTCGTTTTAATCAATAGATTTTCTATCTGTTTCCTTATTCACCGATACTTTTCTTAGATTCCCCTTTAATTTTCTTCTTTAATCGCTTTATTTTCTCATTAAGAGCCAGTAGGAATGCCAGTCTCCTGCGCACCCTGCGAAGCGTATATTTTAACTGGTCTCTGTCATTCATCCGTTCCGTTGCTTTACATAGAAGAAAGTCTCCTGCCGACATCGACTTCATTCGCATGAGATCCGCATACATCCATGGTTCTTCTACCATATCTTCTGTCACGTCCTCCAGATCAACCGCACGCATTCCCTCCTCTTTCAGAAAATCATACAATTCTTGATAAGCGGCAAAAGAAGTCTGTATATTCAAAGACCGAAACAATCCTCTTATCATCTTATTGCGAAAACTTTTCTCTACCAACGCAAAATCATCTTGCTTTTTCAACTGTTCCCATGTATAACGATACGATTCAAATGGGCATTTCCATGTCTCTGATGCCTGTGACGTTAAACTTCCTGGATTGTTCATTCTATAATAAGCGAGCTCTTTACTGACCGTTGTAATCCGCTCTGCCTGATACATTGCCTGCATGACAAATGCAGTATCATTTCCCTGCCGGATATCCTGGAATGTAATCTCATTTTCCACAATGAACGCTCTGAGAAGCATTTTATTCCACAGCATGTTCGATGCAAAGCCAAAGATATCCCCCGGTATGTCATATTTATTAAATGGATCTTTCTCCGGCAATTTATCTTTTTGCAAATATCCGCCTGTTTCATATAATTTGCCGTCCCCGCGAAATTCACACACTTCACAGACACAGATGTCTGCCTGCACCTGCTCGGATTTGTGATACAGTTCCTCCAGTGCTTTTGGATGAAACCGGTCATCTGCATCCCAGAACACAACATATTTCCCCACTGCACATTCCAAACCTTTGTTTCTTGCAACTCCGGCATTGTGCTTTTCCTGCTCGATCAGATGGATTCTCGGATCTTTCTCCATGCGCTCACGTATAATCTTAATGGAGTCATCTTCTGATCCGTCACTGACGCACAGAATCTCAATCTCCCGGAATGTCTGCGCTTCTACAGAATCCATCATCTCTTCCAGGTGACTCTGCGCATTATGAAAAGGAATGATCACTGATACCTTCGGCACATGCTCTCCCGACTCTTCTCTGACATTATTCACTTGTATCATTTTTTTATCTTCGTTCTTATCTCTGCTCCTGTTCATAAACTCTCCAGCTTTTCTTCCGAATATTCTGATACTTGCGGTATTCTCCCTTCTGGTAAAAATAAAACGCTTTTTTTCCGTCTATTCCCAGTTCGTGAAACCAGGTTTTCTTTAATATCTGATACAGTTCTTTCTTCTTTGGACCATTCAGCGTCTCCAGATTCCAGAGCGAAAAATGCAATGCATAATTGATATAGTCCTGCTCCAGTTCATGATAGAGTCCTCTTTTTTTCAACTCCTCTCGAAGTTCCAGAAGTGCTTCATAAAAGCAGGTCCATGACTGTTCTCTTGTATTAGACAGCGAATTCTGATTGTCTCTGCGCTGATGGATGAGTACTTCATCCAGAATCTCTATATTCTTTGCGGTCACAATAGCAAGGAAGGTAAATAGCAGATCGTTTGATGTGCGCTGTTCCTGGAAATAAAGCCTCTGTTCCTCTACAAAGCTTCGAAGAAAAAGCTTGTCCCATGTCCATCCGACAAATACTTTGAATACATTATCGGTAAACTGTCGGTAATTCATCGGGCGGTATGGAGGAAGTGCATGCCGCCTGATCGTCCATGCCACACTTTTGTACTCGCCGGTTGTTTCGTAGTATTGATCTGATCCAAACACCAGAAGCTCTGCCCGACTTTCTTTTGCTTTTTTATATGCTTTTTCCAGCATATCCGGTTCAAAGAAATCGTCTCCATCCAGAATGGATAAATATTCTCCTCTTGCAATGCGAAGTCCTGCATTTCTCGCCGCTCCGGCGCCACCGTTCTCCTGACTGATTATTTGGATACGGCTGTCTTTTTCCGCATATTTTTCAAGAATCTGCTGTGTCCGGTCTTTCGATCCGTCATTTACACATATGATCTCAATCTCTTTTAACGTCTGTCCGATGATACTGTCCAGACATTGCGCAAGATATGTTTCTCCATTATAAACCGGAATGATCACCGATATTTTGCACATTTTATCTGCCTCCACGAAGTTTCTTCTTTAAAAGACTCGGTGCTCCAAGGAGAAGTTTTCCAACACGAAATGTTTTGGAACTCCTGATCTTTTTAATCTCTTGGCGAAGTTCCTGATTTTCTTCTTCCAGCTTCGTAATCTGTTCAAACACCTGCTGATTGATGGTTCTTGGATACACGCACATTTTATAATAATGCTCCGGATTTTGCACTATCCGTTCAATGTTATTCCATGTTTTCTTTGTAAATGTATCCGGATTAACATCTCCTAATGCAATTCCTCTTTTTAATTCCTCACTGAACCGCATCAGATACTCATAGCGGTATTCTTCTGCGATCCGCCAAAGTGTACCGAGGTAATTATGATATTTTTTAAACCAGTATACATGGCGAAACCGCTTCCACAGCACTTCATCCTGCATTAAAATATCTTTAATATAGTCGTATTCCTGATTGATGCAATATACTTTTTCGCGATTATTTACCGATGAATTCGGATTATCTCGGCGGTTCATATAGTAAGGCGTATCAAGGATCATCGCCCGTTTCGCATAGATAAACGTCTGAAACCAGAAGCCATTATCCTGAAAAGATGCTCCTGGTGTCTCATGATGTCTTATTTTATACTGTTCAAGAAAATCTCTTCTGTAAATACCACTCCATGTATTCATAATAAAGCGGATTGCATCCGGTGTTTCACTCGGATTAAACACATGATTATAATCTTCCGGATTCAAACTCAGATGATTATAATATAATTCTTTATTTCCATTCTCTGCGGTTACAAAACGGTAAAAATCAGCTTTCACAAAATCCAGATTCTGTTCTTTTGCTTTTCTATACAAATCTTCATACATATTTAACGGAACATAATCATCCGGCTCGACAATGCCGATGTATTCACCGGATGCCGCATCCAATCCCTGATTCATCGCTTTCCCATAACCACCATTTTTCTGTGAAATAATGCGGATCCTGTCATCTTTTTTCGCATACTGCTCCAGAATCTGCAGCGAATGATCCGTTGATCCATCATTAACGCAGAGAATCTCAATCTCTTTCAGTGTCTGATGAATCACGCTCTCCATACATTCTTCCAGATATTCTTCTACATTATAAACCGGTATGATCACCGATACTTTCTTCATATTCCAAATTCCTCGTTTCTCATTGTTCCTTCGCTTTTTTGAAAAGTTTGCGTATCATACGGATGGGAAATCCAATCACTCTGGCTACACGGTAAGTAGCCGAATATTGGATGCCCGACAGCTTTTTCTGTGTCTTTGTAAGCTCTTTTCTGGTTTCCGCAAGTTCTTTTTTCAGCTTCTTAATCTCCACTCCACGGTCAAATTTCTCTCCATATGTGATCTGAAGTTTACGGTTGATCTCGGATTTTTCCTTATATGTCCGGAACAGTTTTTCCGTGATCCGTGTATGCTCTCTCACCAGCGTCTGGAACTGGATCTTATCCAGCCCCCACAATCCTTCATATGCGTACTTCTGTGCCTCCGGCATCTCGGAATATTGTTTTGCCGCACGCCATAATACAGTATGCATTGTATCATAAAGGACATCTGCCATCTCTTCCGGCATGGAATGGATTCCCAGAAAATGTTCCATCGCCACATAGCTCTTCATCAGTCCGTAAATATGTTCAAAACTGGTCTTTGCCGTCATAATAGAACCCGATCGCACTCTGCGGTGGAAGAATTCCTTCTTCCAATATCCACATCTCTCTGCCATCAGCATTGTCATAAATGTAAAATCAATATCCTCATGCAAAATACCCGACTGAAAAGCAAAATGATGTTCCTCAAGATACCGGCGTTTAAAAAACTGCATGCCTACATTTGTGCGGTACTCTTTTGTCTTCTGCATCCTTTGAAACATTTCTTTCCCATCACAACAGGCAGGATAGTTGCCCTTTCTCTGGTAATATTCGTCAAATTCGTTGTGCACATCCTCCATGTCTTTCTCTTCAAAGAATGCACAGCCATCGTAGTATAAAACTTCCAAATCATGTTCCTGACATCTTCCGGCAAGCTGTTCCAGTGCCTCCCGTTCCAGCCAGTCATCACTGTCCATAAAATAAATATAATCTCCGGATGCTGCTTTCATTCCTCTGTTTCTTGTCACAGACAATCCGCAGTTTTCCTGTGTATATACAGAAATTCTCTCATCTTCTTCTGCATAATGCTTCAAAATTCCCAGTGTATAATCCGTGGAACCATCATCAATACAGATAATCTCCAACTCTTTTAAAGTCTGTCCTGTAATGCTGTCCAGACACTCTTCCAGATATTTTTCCACATTATAAGCGGCAATCACAACAGTAACTACCGGATGCCCGGTTGACTTTCCTTCCTTTATGCAACGTATATCTCCATAATTCTGTCTGCGTTCCCGTTCTTTTCTCACCTCTCTGGCATATGGAAGTCCACGCAGATAATTGATATTTTCAGGCATATCGTATTCTTCATCCGCATGCTCCAACAAATGCATATCCAGAAATCTGTCCGAACATAATTTATCGATCACTTTCTGGCGCACCTGTTCCGAATGAAGTGTCCGGAGATTATAAACACAGCCGGATGCCACCATATTGCAGAATCCTATCTCCAGTTCTTCATAAATACCTCTTCTTGTCAGCTCTTTATAAACCGATTCATACGCTTCAAGAAAACAAAGCGGGTTCTGATCCTTTCTGTTTTGCAGGCTTCCACCATAATTGACTCTGTAATATACCAGATCTTCTCTCACAGCCGCCACACGCTCCGCTGCTCCAAGTGCCGTCAATGTAAAATAGACATCATTGCTGTTTGGGAGATTCTGAAACTTAAGTTTCTGCTCCTGAATATATTCTCGCCGGAAAGACTTGTTCCACGGAGCAGGTGTTGTCAGTGTAAACAGTTCCCCCTCCATGGTCTTTCTCGAAAACACTTCCTGTACCGGCAGTAATTTTCTCCAGAGATAACGCGGTACGTGCTCTGATCTCCCTGTCAGATCATCATACTTCCTTGCTCCAAAAAGAATCACGTCCGCATTTGTTTTATTACCTTTTTTGGCAATCTCTTCCACAAGTGTATCTGTGAAAAAATCATCTGCATCCAGAAACAACAGATATTCGCCTTGCGCACTCTCCATTCCCAGATTCCGTGCTGCTCCGGCGCCTTGATGATTTTGCCTTAGTATCTGCACACGCGGATCCTTTTCTGTATACTCTTTCAAAATGGAAGCCGAGGCATCCGTCGATCCATCATCCACACATATGATTTCTATATTCGGATTCGTCTGTTTAAGAAGCGAATCCAGCGCTTCTCTTAAATAAGGTTCTGTGTTATATACCGGCATAATCACCGATACGTCTGTTTTTCCTACTTTTTTCATCCTCTTATCAATTTTCTCCACATTCTGACCGGAAAACCTATGCATCTTGCAAGGCGGTATGTTTTACACCCTTTGATTCCGTCAATCTTCTTCTTCAGCTCTCTGTTGATCTGTTTTAATTCTTTAATTTCCACACCACGGTCGAATTTCTCACTATAAGTCTGTTGCAATTTCCTGTTAATCTCCGATTTTTCATCATAAGTCCGCTGTAACTTTTCCTGAAGCTCCGTTCTTTCACGCACCAATCTGTCTTTCCATTCTTCCAGAAATTGATTCCGTTCTTTTAATTTGTCATTTTCTTTTATTTTTTTAGCCGTTTCATCAAGAAGATGCTGTTCCTGCTCTTTCCAGGTTTTCTCTCTTCTTTGTCTTTCAGCAACCTTTATTCTTTCTTTCAGTCCCGGAAAGCAAGATTCAAATTGAATCCGCTTCTTATCTTCCAAAAGCTCTTCAGACCTCTGCGCCATCCACGGGAGCTGCATATACGCTTCCTTTATTGTTGTATATTTATCATGCCATGTCTCATAATCCAGTGTATCCGCTTCGTTTTGTAATTGCTCAAACTTCTTATAAAACATATCAAATATCCCTTGATTTTCTCCCTGCAATTCTTCTCTTAATGTCAGCAGCTGCTCTACACGGCTTTCAAAGGAATATTCTTCTTGCAACACCTGCCACATCTGTTCTACCCGTTCCCGGATTGCAGGATAATCAACCTGTATTTTTTCTGCCTGTTCTACAAATTGTTCTTCATTCGTATAAAACAGTACCGAATCTCCAAATAATTTTTCTATAATATCTACATAATCGGAAAGAACCGGAACTCCACATGCCATTGCTTCCAGTATCCTAGTATTCATGAAGCCATGTTCCGTCATGTCTTCATAATGATCGTTCAATGTAATCTTCGTCTCCCAGTACAATTCCGGCAGCATATAATTAGGAATGTTCTCTGCCATGACTGCATCGGCGTGCTCCGGCAGTAACTTATCCCATCCTTTTCCCCATATCTTAAGCGGGATATGATGCTCCAGCGCCCAAACAACACTTTTTCTTTTAATTCCTCTGGAATTACCTACAAACACCCAGTCATATTTTTTTTCTTTCTCCACTCTTGCCGGGTGAAAGATCTCCATATCTGCACAGATTAACAACTGACGTACCGGAACCTGCACTTTCCTACAGATCTCTTCCAGATACTCTTCTTTTGCGGAACCAATGCAGACCAGGTCATAGGAATTATACTCTTCCACCGTAACTCTGTCCGGATGGCTTAAATTCCACATAATGTAAATGGTATCCGGATCCCTTCTGTCCGGATAATATGCTTCCGGTCCCCGCAATGCAACTACAACATCCGCAGCACCTTCGTTTTCCCATTCATCTCTGGATTCTATAACTGTATATACGCCTGCTCTGTTCAGATATTTTTTTAATGTACAGGCAAAAAAATAGTCAGACCAGTTCTTCTTCGATGTATTATTCGGGAATCCGGCTTTGATGACCCATATTTCTTTTCCGTTTGCCAGTTTTCTTCTATCTTCCATATCTGATTTACCGCTTTCTCCTCTGGATTCTTATTTTAGACACAGTATCTCCATTTTCTATATCTTATTAATTATAGAGAACATTTTCCAGACCGTCTAATTGATTTTTTCTATTATAGGCATTATCTATATGTTGTATTCTTCACATAACTGTTCACAATACTCTTCATCTTCCGTTACTCGCTTTGCGTCATCATACTGTTTCTTTTCTAATAGTAATTTTATCAATTCTACTTGTCTTCGTCCTTCCTCTCTTCCCTCTTCTCTTCCCTCTTCTCTTCCTTTCTCCCTAATCAGTCTTTCGCGTTCCTCTGCTTTCATAAAACTCGCCTCCATCTCATCGCTGGCTTTTATTTGTTGAATTTTATGATGCAAGTCCTTCAGCCGATGGTCACTGTTTTCACGCAATCCTGTATCATTGCTTTCTGTAATATAATGCAGAAAATCCACTAGCTCCGGCTCTACTTCTTCGGCATTTGTTCCGTTCGTGTTAAGGAATATTCTTCTGCAACAAAGTCCATACGGATTCCTCGTTTTCCCGGCAGATTATGTATTACTTTCTGTCCTTCTTTCCAGCGCAGGCTTTTTAATCTTTTTCCTGTTGCAAACTCAATAATTGTCTTACATGTTTCCAAATCTTCTGTTGCAACATCAAACAGGAAATCGTCCATCAAGTTAAGATCTTTCAATGTACGACCTTTCTTCCCACCCTGATTCTTCTGAAGCATTGCATCATTTTCCATATTTATTTTTTCGTTTTTAATCATATGTTTCCTCCTTAAGTATAACGGATTAGTGAAAAATCGTCTACATCTACACAGTCCGCCCTTTTCTATTAATATGCTAGAAAGTAAATTTAGTTTGGATTCTCCTGTTCGACTCGAACCTTTTGAATATGCTTTGATATTCTTTTGATAATGGTTTTTGATTTTTTTGAAATTAAGTACTCTTAGATTTTTATGAATCAACATATGTTGTAGATGTATTTTATCACAGCGGTGCGAAAAAAGCTACAGAAAAATCCGGTGCTTCTCCATAACGCACCGGACTTTTCTGTTTATAATTGAGTAAGGGATCTATTCCATTCATCTATGAAGCGTTTTCAGCTCTTATTCATACAGCGGATATTTTGCGCAGATCTTATTAACTTCTTCACGGATCTCATCTGCTTTTGTATCGAAATCTGTAACTGTCATCTTGATCAGTTTTGCAATTGTCTTCATATCTTCTTCTTTCAGTCCACGAGTTGTAACTGCAGGTGTTCCGATACGAACTCCGCTTGTTACAAACGGACTTGCAGGATCGTTCGGTACTGCATTTTTATTAACAGTAATATATACTTCATCCAGACGATTCTGTAATTCTTTTCCTGTAATGTTCATATTCTGAAGATCAACTAAGATCAGATGGTTATCTGTTCCACCACTTACAAGGTTAAATCCTTCTGCTACCATAGCATCTGCAAGTGCTTTTGCATTCTTAACAACCTGCTGCTGATACTCTTTGAATTCTGGTTTCAGAGCCTCTCCGAAACATACAGCTTTTGCAGCGATGATGTGCTCAAGCGGTCCTCCCTGTGTTCCTGGGAAAATAGCTTTGTTAATTGCTTTTGCATGCTCTTTTTTGCAAAGGATCAGTCCACCTCTTGGTCCACGCAGTGTCTTATGTGTTGTTGTTGTTACAACATCTGCATACGGAACCGGACTCTGGTGAAGTCCTGCTGCTACCAGTCCTGCAATGTGAGCCATATCAACCATCAGATATGCTCCAACTTCTTTTGCGATATCAGCGAAAATATCAAATTTGATCTCTCTTGGATAAGCAGATGCTCCTGCTACGATTAATTTGGGTTTGCATTCATGTGCAATCTTACGAATCTCGTCATAATCCAAAAACCCTTCATCATTTACATTGTAAGGTACAAAATTATATAAGAGTCCTGATAAGTTTACCGGTGAACCATGTGTCAGATGTCCGCCATGTGCCAGGTTCAGTCCCATAACTGTATCACCCGGTTTGATGAGTGCCTGATAAACTGCTGTATTAGCATTTGCTCCGCAATGTGGCTGTACATTTGCGTGCTCTGCACCAAATAACTTCTTCGCACGTTCGATTGCAATATTCTCCAGAATATCTACGTCTTCGCATCCACCATAGTAACGTTTTCCCGGATATCCTTCTGCATATTTGTTTGTTGGAACGGTTCCCATTGCGAGCATAACCGCAGGGCTTACGATATTCTCTGAAGCAATCAGTTCGAGATTTCTTCTCTGTCTTCCAAGTTCCAGCTCCAGTGCTTTTCCAACTTCGTCATCGTACTCTTTGATATAATTTGTTACATCTTCAATTCTGTTCATCTTATTGTCCTCCTTCGATACGCCTGTTTCCCCCAATAAAAAACAGGCAAAAAACCTTTGCTTCATTTACTAAAGATCTTTTGTCTGCCTCTGTCCTTTTACCTGAAAGATTGCTGATCGGTTTTCCCCCATATAACTACCAGTTTACTTCTTCGGTACAATTAAAAATATTGTTCTCCAGAGTGTCGTCCGAATCCATTCCTTTTACCTGAGAGTTTCTGCCTACCCCTTCGGCTCCGTTTCGGATAAAGCCTAGCCCCTGTTCTTTATCCATACGGTATCTCACGAATTCATCTGCCGACTTATCAACTGCCCTTAGTATACACAATGCTTTTGTTTTCGTCAATAATTACAAAATAAGTTATTTTTTTATCATTTTTTTGTGTATTTATTATATCTATAGAGTTATCAATTTTATAGATAATCTATCTGAAAACTTCTTTGATACTGTTATAATGCAGGAAAATGCCTTCTCCGGCAAGATCTTCAATTTCTTTCTTTGTCGCGAAACGGTATCCCGCTGTTTCTTCTTCCTGTAAATGTATATCACTCTCATCAATATCCAGAACAAAGCGATAAACATCTACAAAGTAATTATCTCCTTCTCCCGGGTTCTCTCTGTGATATGTGAAACAATATCCACCTTCCGCATTCCTTACATCCAGCCCTGTCTCTTCCTTCACTTCGCGTATAACAGCTTCTTCCGAAGTTTCTCCTGCCTGTGCTGCGCCTCCGGATACTTCCCACCATCCCGGTGCCCACGCTTTTGTCATTACACGTTTTGTGATAAGATACGTGTGATCTGATCTTGCAACTACTCCAAGTACTGTCAGATGATATTCATCATCTTTCAAGCACCAGTCATTTCTCTTCATCGTGCGACCGGTTGGATTTTTGTCTTTGTCATAAATATCCCAAAGTTCCATTCTTCTGCCTCCTCCTTCTGTCTTGATATTACTGTCTGCAGTTTCTCTACCTCATTGCCCCCTGGTTATTATACTATAACTGTGCCTGAATTTCCTCTAACATTTCCCGCACTGTTTTTCCATATACCGGATGGCGTTTGTATGGTGCAATTTCGGCCAATGGTTCCAGCACAAAGCTTCTTTTGTGCATTTCAACATGTGGAATACAGAGATCATCTTCTTCCAGTACGATGTCATCATACAGCAGAATATCCAGATCCAGTGTTCTCGGTCCCCAGTGTATAATCCGCTCCCTGCCCGCTTCTTTCTCGATCCGGTTTAATTCTTTTAACAATTCTTCCGGATATAATAGCGTCCGCATTTTCAGACATGCATTTAAAAAATCCGGCTGATCTGTCACTCCGTAAGGCTCTGTTACAAGATAAGAAGAAACTTTTTCAACTGTACAAGTAGGAATCTGTCCTATTTTTTCGACTGCTTCATTCAGATAAGTTTCACTGTCACCAATATTAGAGCCAAGTGCGATATATGTTGTATGCCATTCGCGCGAAATCTTCACACTGACTGTTTTCAGCGGAAGTCCTACCGGTGCCCATGGCTTCTTGATCTCCAGATCGATCTTGCAAAGTCCCGATATGCTCTTAAGCATCTCTTCCGCAAGGGTTTCTGTCACCCGTTCCAGCAGCTGGTAGGTATGTTCTTTCATATATTTTGTGATAAATGCACTGACTTCACCGTAATGGATAGATGCCGTCAGATCATCTGTCTTCCCGGCTTTTCTTGTATCTGTATAAAGCACTGCAGAAATAAGAAATTTCTGTCCCAGTTTGTTTTCCTCCGGAAATACACCGTGATTGGCAAATACTTCCAAATCTGTAATTTTTATCTGGTCATAATCCTGACTTGTTTTTTTATTTATATATTTCATAATTATTATTCCTCACACCTGTCACTCTTTCTGCCAGTCTGCTTTCCTGTTTGCAAAACTTCATGAATATTATTGTCCTAATCAGCTACCTGTTTTCCATATTTTACACTTCATGCTCACGCATAATTGCCTGCGTCATGCGGATTGCGCGAAGATTTTTCTGTACATCATGCACACGCACAAACGCACAACCCTTCTGTACACCATATACAGTTGTAACAAGCGTTCCTTCTTCTCTTTCTTCTACCGGAAGATCAAGAGTAAGTCCGATCACAGATTTGCGCGACGTACCGAGAAGTACCGGATAGCCGAGCTTGTTCAGGCATTCCATTTTATCAATGATTTCCAGATTCATCTCATAAGTTTTTCCAAATCCTACACCCGGATCAAGAATAATCTTATCCTCTGAAATACCTGCTTTTTTTGCAAGTGTCACACACTCCTCCATATCTGTCATGAAATCCGTCAGAAAATCTGTATATTCTGCTTTTTCCCGGTTATGCATCAGGCAGCATGCCACATCATACTTTGCAATCACTCCTGCCATCTTCGGGTCGTATTTTAATCCCCAGATGTCATTCACCAGATCAGCACCCGCCTGAAGTGCCGCTTCGGCAACTCTGCTCTTGTAAGTGTCGATGGAAACAGGAACAGCAAACTCCTGTTTCAGTCTTTCGATAACCGGTGTTACTCTTGCAATCTCTTCATCCTCCGTAATCTGTACATGCCCCGGTCTTGTCGATTCGCCCCCTACATCAATGATCGCAGCACCTTCGTCTATCATCTGTTTTGCATGTGCAAGTGCTCTATCCATACCGTTATATTTTCCTCCATCCGAAAATGAATCCGGCGTTACGTTTAAAATTCCCATTACATACGTTTCATTTTTAATATCAAACTCTTTTTTCCCGATGATCATATCTGTATCTCCCTGTTTTTCTTTTCTTCACTCCAGTTACATTCTTTTTTCGCTGGGCAGGCAAAACAATTTCTGGAACATTTATCACTTTCGTATAAAAGTCTTTCCAACTTTGTCATATCTTTTCGTTCCCTGCGATGCCCACGGATGGCTGTCAAAATTTCTTTTTTTTCTTCTTCCGTATAAGCGACTGCCTCTGGCAGTGAATCTAGAATCTTCTCTGCAATCTGCGCTCCGGCAATCTCGTGCGGAATTTTTTCTTTGTATTGCAATGCTTTTCCGATATCATGTAAAATCGCTGTCGTATACAGCAATTCCTTCGAATATCCAAGATTGTTTTCTAAGTTCCGAATATATGCAATTCTTGCAACATCTAACAAATGTTCCATCTGATGACAGCAGAAGATCCTGTCTCTTTCTTCTTCTCTCAGTTCTTCGTAATACTGCTGATATAACGGATGTCTGAGTACTGTATTTAGTCGTTCCATCTTCTGTTCCTTCTCTGCATGTTCCATTAACTTCATCTTCACCATTTCATCTATTTCCCAAGCATCCGGAAGAACCGCTCTTCCAGAGTCGGATCGGTTTCAAATACGCCTCTTCTTGCAATTGTCACGGTCTGACTTCCCGGCTTTTTAATGCCGCGCATTGTCATACACATATGCTCTGCTTCTACCATAACCATTGCGCCTTTCGGACACATATACTGCATCAGCGCATCGGCAATCTGTCCGGTCAGTTGTTCCTGTAACTGCAGCCTTCTTGCAAACACTTCTACTGTTCGTGCCAGTTTGCTAAGTCCTACAACTTTTCCGTCCGGAATATAAGCGATATGTGCTTTCCCATAAAACGGAAGCAGATGATGTTCACAGGTTGAATAAAATGTGATGTCTTTTTCAATAACCATCTCGCTGCTGTCTACGGTAAATGTTTTTGCCAGATGGACTCCTGCATCTTCGTCCATTCCGCCATAAATTTCCTCGTACATTCTGGCAATTCTGTCCGGTGTATCTTTAAGACCTTCCCTTGTTACATCCTCTCCCATACCTTCCAGTAATAAACGGACTGCCTGTTCTATTTTCTCATGATCGATCATGTCTCTCTCCCTCTATATTTCTACTATCTGTTTTATTCTATCAAAAATGTTGTTTTCTGCAAATATATCACTTTCATGCTTTATCCCATGTTTCCACAATCTGAATCACATCTCCCAGATAAGATAGAGAACCGCAGGCAATCACAACGGATTTCTGATTCTCTTCTGTCTCTTTTTTTGCATTTCTATATGCAGTCTTCAATGCCTCTTCCAAATCACTATGTGTGTCTGCTTTTTCAAATGCAATTACGTTCTCACAATATTTCGCTGCGTCTTCCGCAAGCACTCCTGCCAATAATGTGCGTTCTTCATTCGGAAGATGAATCGCATATACACACTCTGCGTTCGGACACAACAATGCTGTGATCTTTTTATATTCTTTATCTTTAAAAACGCCCATGATCAGGTGGATCCTGTAATTCGGAAAATATCGTCTTATTGATATAGCGAGCTTTTTTGCTGCATCTTCATTGTGTGCGCCATCAACAATCAAAGGTGGATTCTCCCGCAGACTGGTAAATCTTCCCGGCCACTTTGTCTCTGCCACACCAATTTGCACAGCTTCTTCCGGTATTTTGTATCCTTCTTTTCGAAGCGCACAAACTATCTCCAGCGCTGTTGCCAGATTTTCTTTTTGATATTCACCTGTAAGTCCGCTATGAAGGTTTCCAAAATCCGGTGTTTCTACATCCATTCCTTTGTATGTTTCTTTTTGTATTATCAAAAGTTCCGGTTTTGCCTCCGTAAACGGGCAGCCTGTTCTTTCTGCCTTTTCTTCCAGTATCTTTTTCACTTCCGGCTTCTGTTTTGCAGACACAACTTTACATCCCGATTTAATAATCTCACATTTATCTGCTGCAATTTCTTCGATTGTATTTCCCAAAATCCCAATATGATCCATACTGATTGTTGCAAATGCCGCCAACACAGTTGTCTTTACAATATTCGTTGCATCCAGTCTTCCGCCGAGTCCGGATTCCAGCACAACCAGATCACAGCTTTTTTTCTTAAAATATAAAAAAGCCATTGCCGTCTCAACTTCAAACAGCGTCGGTATCGGTGCACCTGCTGTTTCTAATCCGGCAATCGCTTCTTTTATCTCTTCCGTCAACTCTGTAAGTTCGTTTTCGGAGATCCATTCTCCATCCACCTGAATCTTCTCACGATAGGAGAGCACTGTCGGTGAAACATATCGTCCTGTCCTGTATCCTGCTTTACTTAATATTGTTGAAGTATACGCAAGCACAGATCCTTTTCCGTTTGTTCCGGCAATATGAATGAACTTTAAATCCTCCTGTGGATTCCCCAGTTCCTCAAGCAGTCCCCGAATCGTATCCAAGCCAAGTACACTTCCGTATCTGGACATCGCATCCAGATATACCCTTGCTTCTTTATAAGTCACGTTTCTATTTCCTTTCTGAAATTGTTCTAACCTCTTCATAATAGCACTAACCTTTCATTCTCTCAAGAAAAATCAATGCTCTATAGTATCATTTTTATTAATAAGCACTTTCTCTTTTGTCTATAATTCATATATTTTATCCGTTTCTGTCAGGAATAATCTTAAAAGTTAAGAGGTACAGCAACCATTTTTCATTGTTGCTGTACCTCTTAATATCTCTATATTATATATAATCTGCCTTAATCCCAGTTCATTCCTTTTCCTGCTTCCAGAGCCTTGTCATAAATAACTTTTGCTGCCACCAGATCCTGTGCCGCTACGCCAACTGTTTCATAAACAATGATTTCATCATCATTTTCTCTTCCTTTTATTGTACCGTTTATTACATCACCAAGGCTTCCAAGTATATCCTTTTCTGAAATGATACCGTCCTTTATCGGAATCAATAAATCTCCGGTCTCAGAAAGTGCCGCCTCTTTGGAATCGCAGATGATTTTAGACGCTCTTGGAAGGATCGCCGGATCCATTTCATGCTTATGTGGCTCATAAGTGCCGACACAACTGATCGTTGCTCCGGCTTTGACTTTTGTCCCATCAAATACCGGCTTTGCCGATGGAGTAACGGTAATGATCAGATCTGCATCTTCTATACATGCATCTGAATTTTCTGCTGCTATAATCTTTGCCCCATAATCGACTAACTCTTTCTGCATCTGTTCGGCAAATGCCTGGCATCTTTCTGCATTGAGATCATAGATTTTTACTTCATCCAGCTTTCTTGCTGCAAGCATCGCCTCTAGCTGTGTCGCTGCCTGGCCTCCGGTTCCGATCATTGCTCCTTTTTTGCACTCTTTTTTTGCAAGCAGATCAAATGCTGCACCGGAAGACGCACCCGTTCTGAGCTGTGTAACATAAGTTCCATCCAGCAATGCGATCACGTATCCGTCTTTTCCGTCAATCAGCATCACCTGTGCCGGTGATGTCATTTTCCCATTATCCACATTGTGTGGGAAAATGTCGATTACCTTCATAGCTGCCGCATCTAATTCCGGCGCATATGCAGGCATAAACAAAAATGCTCCATCATATTTGCCGTCAATAACTGTACGCAGAGGCGTTTTTACTGTTCCGTCAACTGTCATTTTAAACGCAGTTTTGTCTGCCTCGATCATATCTTTCATTGTAACTACACTTTTAATATCTTCTCTTGAAAGTAATAACATACTCTTCCTCCTTTTTCTCTATTCATGATGATATCCATAATCTGCATCCAGTGCCCATGGCTGCATAGCTCCGCCCTCTTCGGCCGGTCTGCAGTTCTGTGCATAAATATTCAATACACCCTTCTGCTGTTTTAACGGTGGACGTACCCAGGATTTCTTTCTTTCGGCAAGTTCCTCGTCTGAAACAAGTAAATTTACCGTTCCTCCTGCAATATCCATTTCAATTTTGTCTCCGTTTTTAATCAACGCGATCACGCCTCCGTCATACGCCTCCGGAGAAACATGTCCGACAATTGCTCCATAATTGAATCCTGAAAACCTTGCATCTGTGATCAGTCCGACTTTCTTGTCCAGCCCAAGCCCGATCAACGCATCAATACTGAGCATCAGTTCCTTCATACCCGGTGCACCTTTACAGCCTTCATAGCGGATGACCAGAATGTCTCCCGGAACGATCTCACCATTCATAATTGCTTTATAAGCATCCTGGTCGCATTCGTATACTTTTGCTGCGCCTTTGATGTATTTTACTTCTTCATATACAGCCGTTGGACGTACGATCGCTCCTGCCGGGGAAATATTTCCGCGTAAAATCTTAAGGCCCGGTTCTTTTGCAACCGGATCTTCCAGCGAGTGAATCACTTTATTTGGCTCGCCTTTCACTGTTTCCAGCAATTCTCCCCATGTATTTCCATAAATTGTAGGAGCTTCTGTATGTAATTTACTCTCCAGTTGTTTCATTACATTTTTCACGCCGCCGGCATAATGAAAATCAACAACCGTATATGGTCCGCTTGGAATAACCGCGTTAATACAATAAATTTCTTTCGCATATTTTTCAAAATCTGCCAATGTAATTTTAATTCCTAGTTCATATGCATATGCCAGAATATGAAGTACCGCATTCGTAGATCCGGCAACTGCCATATCAAACATGATTGCATTTTCCAATACTTCTTTTGTAATGAGATCCTTCGGCGTTCTTCCGGATTTTGCAAGCTGAACCATGTATTTTCCTGCTGTTCTTGCCGCACGGAGTCTCGCATTATCGGATGCCGGAATTGTTGAAGTACCCGGCATTACCAGATTCAGGACTTCTCCAAGCATCTGCATTGTGTTCGCAGTTCCCATAGAAGGACAGGCTCCAAAAGACGGACATACACACTCTTCCATGTCAAAGAGTTCCTCTTCCGATGCGCCGGAAAATCTTGCTGCGTCCAGATCTGCTTCTACAACCGTCTGTCCACAATGATTTCCTGCCTGCATCGAACCACCTGTCACAACCATCGCCGGAATATCTAGCCGGCATGCTGCCAGATAACATCCCGCAATAATCAGGTCACAGGATGCGACACAACAGATTGCATCAAAATTATGTACTCTCGATACAAACTCTATCGACATCGCAACAATGTCACGGCCGACCTGTTCATATTTCATCTCATCTGCGCCATTTGCCATATTTCCACATGTTGCCGGGATTCCAAATTCTACCGGGATTCCGCCCGCTGCCCAGATGCCTTCCTTAACAGCCTCTGTCACCTGTCTTAAATGTGCTGTTCCCGGCGAACCAGCCATATAAGAATTTGGCACGCCGATATGTGGCTTTTTGCGAATGTCCTCATCTGAATACCCTGCTGCCTTCATCATAACACGTCGATGTGCCGCCTGCGCTCCGTTCCAATAGCTCTCTCCCATCTTACAACCTCCTTATTTTATAATTCCTGCAGATTGTTCTATGCCATGCACTTTTCTAATCTTGTCTACCGTTTTCCTATTTCTTATATCATATGTCATTTTTTTAACATTGGATAGAACAGGATATTGATAGTTATGTTCATTTTTTCTGAACGATACCAGACATCGAAAGATTTTAAGATTACATTCACATTATCTGATGGATATATGCACTTTTTCTTATATACACTGCCGCTCATCTATTGCATAACTTTTCAAATTTTATTAAAATATAAGATGCCAGAGTCAAAAGCCTAAAACTACGATGCGCTTGCACACGAGTGATTTTATGACTTAATGCCCTGTCCCGATATACACATAAAAGTGGACCGTATGCTTCACGATATACGCATATTGGGTAGAATTGTGGGAGTACGAAGTACGGAACAATTCGTATGGCATCTTTTGACCCTGACATCATACAGGTAAACAAGTGACAGCACCGGAGGCTGATATCCATGTCAAAACTCAATATAATTTTAGATGTATATGAAACACATAGTATTTCCAAAACGGCAGGCAGACTGAAATACACACAGTCGGCTGTCAGCCAGGCAATCCGTAATTATGAAAAAGAAATCGGAGTGACTTTATTCAAACGTTCTAAAACCGGTATGTCTCCACTTACCGGAACAGACAGCATTTTTGAAGAATTAAAGAAAATTCGGGCTTCCGAAAATCATATTGAACAGATTGCAGCACATATCAATGGATTAGAAAGCGGGTTGATCCGCATTGGTACTATCCAGAGTATTTCTTACCACTGGTTACCCGGAATTTTAAAAAAATTTACAGATGAATATCCGAATATCACGTTCAACCTCTATGTCGGCGGTTTTCAGGAATTGAGTGCAAAATTAAAAGAAGGAAAACTGGACTGTATTTTCACTTCAAAATATATTATGGGGAACCTTCCCTGTATAACGTTAGGTAAGGATGAATTAATGCTTGTTACATCAAAAGATCATCCACTTGCCAATAAATTTTCCGTTTCTCTTTCCGATGTAAACGGGCAGGACTTTATTATGTCCGCGGATAATACCGACTATGAAACCGGAGAACTGTTCCGCATCCATCAGATTCAGCCAAATGTCCGTTTTCACATCAACGAAGATTATACCGTAGTCAAAATGGTGGAGCAGGGGTTTGGCATCGCCATTCTCCCAAAGCTTCTTCTGCTCCATATTCCTTTTGATGTATGTGTACGTCCATTTACAGAACATTGCAAACGAATTCTTGTTGTGGCACATTCTCCATCGGCAGAGCCGACTCCGGCTTTGAAGCAGTTCATGGAATTTGCCGCACTCTGGAGCCAGGAACACCAGCTTCTTATATAATACACTGCCGGCGGTGGTCTTCTCGTACTGTTATCCAGTCCTAATTTCATCTACTGTAATCAGTTATCCTGTACCAGTCCTGCGATTACACAGACCATCTTATCTAACTGTATCGGCTTGGAAATATGTGCATTCATTCCTGCTTCTTTACTCTTGCGGATATCTTCTACAAATGCATTTGCTGTATTGCTGTGAAATGCTCTTGCAAACCCTTTCAGTTCAATAACTGCTGATATGATTCCAACACATTTTCCATCTTTAAATATAGGATTCGACAGCATGATGATCTGTGTCTTGTCGTCTTTCAATGATGTTCTGCGCTCCGATACTGTGAAACCCTTTTTAACACGAACTCTGAACGAATACTTCGGCAGCAACTTAAAGGTTTCTCCATTTGTCCGCACGCCACTCTCATCCGGAAAACAGATCTCCCAGTGCGTGTAGGCATTTTCCGCACTGGATGCGTTCATAATCTTTAAGATCTCCTGCTGATTCTTCTGATGCTCCGGGAGCAGATCTCTTAGAAATGCTATGGCAGTCTGAATATTTATCTATAGTTAGAGTCAGTATACCCTGTCAGACGCCGGTTCGCAAGAAGACTTTATACTTTATCATTCACCTTTTCTTCCGCGCGCATTGCCTTTAAAACAGCATCTTTGATGCACTGTGCATAAGCTTCTGCCCCTTTCGGAAGCAAATGTGTATCGTCCTGGTCAAAATATTCCGGATGATCTGCACTTGCCGTATACCAGTCGATCAGATAGGTATGCTCGTGTTCTTTGACAAACTTGCGGATTTCTTCATTATTAGAACTCTCAAAATCTTCCTTCGGAGCATGGACAGTGGTCAGGAACAGTGGTTTGTCTCCGACTTTCTGTCTTATTCGTCCAAGTGTATCGTACATTGGACCATTTGTTCCAAGTGCAAAGATCACGCCATCGCCGTCCCATTTCTTCTGTGTCTGGTATTCGTCAAATACTTTCACTCCTGTCAGGGTAGAACGTCCGATCTTTGTATCGCTGATACTGTTTGGAAGTACTTTGTAAAAATAATCTGTTACATCTACAGTAATGGAATCACCGATCAGCAGCATCTGTACATTTTTCAGTAGTTCTTCATCTGTCATTGTACTCTTGCTGGTCTTTGCTGTCTTTTTTGCTTTCGCTTTCTGTTCTTTTAATTTCTGATTCGTCAGCTTTGTTACTTCGGTTGCTTTCTTTTCACGCTTTGCTACCGTATCCAGTGTTGTCTTCTTCGGAACAAATGCAATACATAAGCTTAATGCAAGTCCTGTGGCTAATACTGCTGCCATCGCCTTAAGACTTCTCCGTGCCACCTGGATCTGTCTGTGACGTTCTCTTCTGTTATGCGGTCTGCTGTTGATGATTCCGATATATTCTCCGATGATCCCATGACGGACCGGTGTCTCAATAAAACGATAGGAAAGTTCTGCAAACCCCACACTTAAGACTACTTCTAAAATCACAATCCACCATGCCGCTCTCTTTCCGCCGCTCATCAGCACAATAATCGGATAGTGCCACAGATAAATACTGTAAGAGCGGTCTCCGATCCATTTCAGTATGCTGGAGTCTAATATTATATTTAAAAGGCTTCTGCTTACTGTCACTGCATATACGACAAATGCCGCCAGGACAGATACGATTGCCTGACCTCCATAATATAAGAAACTGCTGTAGGAGCTGATGAGCATCATCATTCCGATCAGGATCAATACAGAAATACTTCCGATCACTGCCCATAGTTTTCCCCGCAGCTTTACCTTTATAATATGATATTCCTTCTGGATCGCAGCCAACGCTCCGATCAGAAGAGAAAATGCTCTTGTGTCTGTTCCATAATATACGCGGCTCGGATCTCCGTCCGGGCTGTAAAGTACGCCCATCAATACTACTGAGATCATCGCAAGCACCGCTGTGACTGTCGCAAATACTTTTCCTCTGTTTCTTGCCTTCGATAACAGAATCAAAAGGATTGGATAAATCAAATAAAACTGTGTCTCAATCGCCAATGACCAGCAGTGGGTAAATGGAGAAGGCGCTCCTGCATTTTCAAAATAGGATACTTTTCTGAAAATCTGCCACCAGTTGTTATACCCAAACACTGCGGATAACAAATCATTACAACCTTTCGTAAATACAACCCGGTTCACGACTGCGCTGACGAAGATCATCACAACTGCCATGGAGAGTACTGCCGGCAGCAGTCTTCGGATTCGCCGCAGCCAGAAGTTCTTCAGATCCACGCCGCCGCTTTCTTCTATCTCATTTATCAGAATTCCTGTGATCAAGTAGCCGGATATTACAAAGAATACGGTTACTCCCAATAACCCGCTCTTCGCAAATGGCATCTTCAGATGATATGCCAGAACCATGATTACAGCAAGTGCCCTTAATCCGTCAATTTCTTTGATATACTTTCTCTTTTTCTGTATTTTCTTTTCCATTTTCTTTTCCTCATTCGTATTCTGTCTTTCGTATGTTGTCGTTTTATCTATTGATTATAACATATGCTCCTTCCTCTGCGCTTTCTTAAATAGTTAATATTTCTTTAAGTTTTCTTATTATAATACTTCTATTTCTCCGAATGCTTTCAGAAACTGTTTCTTTCCATATCCCGGAAATTCCACTTCTATCGTCATATCATCTTCTGATGTGATGATGCCTTCACCGTACTTTGGATGTCTGCCTCTCCGTACAACCCGCTCTTCTGTATTTGTATGTCTTTCTTCGTGTTTTACAGACTCTGTTTCTGTCTGTCTTTCTTCTTGTTTTACAGGCTCTGTTTCTGCCATATTTTCCTCCGCAGATTTTCTCCTTATCGTTTCTACTGCCTGCCGTCTTAAACTCTGTAAATTTGCTTTTCGCTCTTCGCTTCCCGGTTTTTCTTCCCAGTCAAGCAGATGCTCCGGCAGACGCTTCAGATATCTGCTCGGTGCTTCGAACACACCGGGAATTGTCGGATTCGTGTAATAAGATAATTCCAGATTCTTTCTCGCACGGGTAAGCCCTACAAAAAACAGACGCATCTCCTCTTCTTCCTGCTCCATACCGGTGCACCGAAGGGGAATCAGTCCCTGATTCAATCCGACAATAAATACATAATCGAATTCCAGACCTTTTGATGCATGCAACGTCATAAAATGTAGTACTTCTCCTTCTTTTCCGACATTGGAAAATGTAACTGGAAATTCCGCTCTTTCAAATACCTTTTCCAAAATCTCCGCCTGCTTCTGCACACGGTAAAAGACTGCGATCTGGCTGTATGGCAGACCCTCTTCGTGAAGTTTCCGGATTCGTTCTGTCAGATATTCTGCCTCTATAAACGGATCATAATGATTCTTTATCAGAATCTTATCACCTTTCACACCGCTGCCCTCAATCTTTCCTCCAAATTGCAGAAAACGGTTCGCAGCTTCCAGGATCACATCACTTGAACGATAATTGACCGGCAGGGAAAGTTCTTTTGCTTCAAACCGGTGCTTGATCATGAAGAACATATTCGGTGCGGTTCCTCTCCAGCTGTAGATCACCTGATTCGGATCTCCTACTGCGAAAAACCGGGTCTGTGCATCTTTCAGTGCTTCGATAAAATCCAGCTGCTTCTGGTCGCTATCTTGCACTTCATCTACAATAATCCACTGAAGTCCCAACTCTTTTCTGTGTTCCTCTGCACATTTCGTTCCCTCACGGATAAGATCTGTGAAAGACATCTTGTTCTCCTGACGTTTCTTTCGATCAAGAAGCGGAAATACCCGGAACAGATCATCCTTATATTTTCCCTTTGGTTTTCCCTGCAGATATGCTTCATAGTCATTCTCCAGCCTCGCCTGCAGACGGTTCTTATACTTGATCTTATATCCGTTCGCATCTGCAAGGTCAAGCAGCATCTGCAGCTCTTCTTCCGGTTCTATCACTTCAAATTCACGATTCCAGTCGGTTGTCTCATTCTGGTTCACTGCTCTATCTGTACCTTCGACTGTACATTTTTCAGGAAGATACTTACAGAGAAGCTGTCTTGCTACACTGTGGAATGTGCCGAATCCCCACATAGATTTTTCAATACCCAGCCGCTCCGCGATCTCGTCTGCTGCCTTATTCGTAAATGTAAGCACCATCATTTTTTCATAAGGAACAAGTCTCTCCTCATGCAGATAGCGTACTTTTTCCGTCAATACTGTCGTCTTGCCACTCCCGACATTCGCATTCACAAGACATGCCGGGCTTTCATCTAATACGGCTTCTTTCTGGTAACTATTCAGTCTTTTTCTTTCCAAGCTGTTCATCATATTTCCTTTGCAGGCGGGCTTTCTTTCGTTCCTGCTCTTTCTCTTCCTTCTCTCCTTGTCTGTTTTCAAGAATAACTTCTATCTTCATATCACCCGGACAGATTGCATAGTATCTGAGAATATTCTCCAGGCTCTTCCGATTCTCTGCTTCCTGTATCCATCCGGCATAAAATGCATTCTCCACAGTAAGAATCAGTTTGTGCTCTTCTACACCCACTGCTTTTACTGTTTTAAGGAAACGGCCGCCGCTTTCCCCGTTTTTCAGAACTGCCGCACAGAAACTCTGCCATTTCTCCGGCAATTCAAAAAAGGAAAATTCTTTCGTTATTGCAGGATGTGGCTCTTTTATGTTCTTACGCACATACTCCGGTGCTTCTGTCTCTTCCAGAAGATTCTCAAGTCCCCAGAGTATCATTCCTTTATCCAGCGTGTAATCGCCCACGCATGCTGGGCAGCCGTCTTCACATGGACAACCTTTCACCATCCTGATCGCATTGTACAGGATCTCCGGCACCAGTCCATAGATCTTCTCCGAATACCCGAGACCGCCTTCGTATTTATCATAAATAAAAAGAGAGACTTTTTCATGATAATAATCATCCGGGATCGTCGCATTGTTCGACACCGCAACATCTATATCATCACGCTCTGTCATCGTAATCATCATAGATGCATTCTTTATCGCATATTTCATTCCTTCAAAATGGTCATTAAGTATATACTGCCCCTGACGGTTCGGAACCAGCAGACTCCGGTAAGCACGCACTACATTCTCCGGCAGTGTGATCCATGCACTTTCTGTGTCGTAGTCTTTCTTTAAAGGCTGAGTCAGTGTTACATAGCCAAGATTCTGGTGATTGTGAAACTGTAATTTCTGGAACATGGAAATCACTTCATTGACATTCACATCCCCAAAATGAAGTTTTGTCCTCTTATATTCCTCTTCTTCAAAGCATCGTAAAATGCGCGTCTCTTTTGTTCCTGACGGGACTGTGTAATAATTTCCATCAAAATCAACTGCCTCTGCGGTTCTTCCGACCAGATCCATCTTCACAACTTCATACAGTGTTCCCTCATGCATATAAACTGCACCTGGGTGGATCTCATGATACGCCTGCAATTCATCCATCTCCGTGATCTCATGTCCGTCTTTCTTCGCAAGAAGTTTGAATCTCGTCTTGTCCATATTGCGGAGGCTGTAGTCACCTGCCGGATATGCCGGTCCTGCCCATATGAACCGTCCTCCAAGGCTCTTCACTTCTCCTGCACTTAAAAGAACCGGAATCATCTCTCCCAGATCCGGGAACAGTGCAATATCATCCAGCGACAATGGTAGTTCTGCTGCCGCCGCACGCAGATGCGCCAGCTCAATGAGAAGATTGTCCGGATCAACGATTGCATTCTCACTCTCATTTGAGAAAAGCCATTCCGGATCAATCGCAATATACTGGTCAAAGGGGCGGTTCTCCAAAAGAAGGTAGTTGACGCAGGAGACACCACTTCTTCCGGCACGTCCACTCTGCTGCCAGAACGAAGCTCTTGTTCCCGGATAGCCAACGATCACGGTCGTATCCAGCTTACCGATGTCAATTCCAAGTTCCAGCGCATTGGTGGATACCAGCCCCGCCAGTTCTCCATGTGTCATCTTTCGTTCAATCTCTCTTCTCTCAAGTGGCGTATAACCACTCCGGTATCCGGCAATCAACTCCTCCGGCTGTTTCCCTGCTCTTCCGAATGCGCCAAGAAATCCTGCAGCACTCATCTTATCTCTGGCTTCTTTTAAAATGACTTCCACATTCCTTCTGGAACGTCCGAATGCAATGAAGTGTCTGTCTTCTGCCACAAGATTCGGGATTAATTTTGCCGCTACTGCCGATGCCGCGATTCGTCCATATACTTTATCATTCTTTCCTTTGATCTCCGGCGGCTGGACAATCTGATAGATTTTATCCGGTGCCGGAGCACCGTTCCGGTCGATCAGCGAAAACGGTACACCACAGATCTTCTCTGCAAGCTCTATCGGATTGGCAATTGTCGCAGAGCTACAGAGAAACTGCGGTTCTGAGCGGTAATATGTGCAGATCCGGTGAAGTCTCCGGAAAATATTCGACAAATGCGCTCCAAACGCTCCGCGGTAAGAATGTAATTCATCAATGACAATATATTTAAGATTTGCGAAAATCGTATCGAACCCGTAATTGCTGTGATTTGGCAAAAAAGCTCCATTTAACATCTCCGGGTTCGTCAGGATAATATTTGCGCTCTGTCTGATTCTCGTACGCTCTGCCGGTTTCGTATCTCCATCGTATACCCCGGCAGATATCTTCCCGTCACCGAAAAACTCAATCGCCGGCTGCAGGGCACGATACTGGTCGCTTGCCAGTGCCTTCGTCGGGTAAACAAAAATCGCTCTCGCCAGCGGATTCTCAAGAATCTCCTGCAAAACCGGAAGCAGAAATGCCAGCGTCTTACCACTCGCCGTTGAAGTTGTGATCACGACATTCTTTCCCGCTTCCGCAGTTTTGAACATCTCCACCTGATGCGAATAAAGCTGCTGATATCCGTTCTCTTTAAGATAATCTCTCAGTTCATCCTTAAGCGATTCTGGATATGCTTCAAAAACCGCCTCTTTTGCCGGTATCTTTCTTGTATGAATAATATAATCTCTGAATTCTTCTGTCATGTATTTCCAGCCCTCTGTCCTCGAACATATATTCGCATTTAAGTATAGCACAGAACTGTTGTTCTCGCCACATTATTTTCTTCCAATAATGCGCAGAGTAAATGCCGCACACCGGAAGCACTGTAATCCCATCGGAATTCCCACAATCGTAATGCACCAGATGCAGCTGATGGCAAGCCATAAAAGCCCCATTAAAATGCCACCTAATAATAATCATAAAATATTTCCTAATTTCTTCAATTCGTTCGAGAAAATCTCTGTGTCTTCCGTCTCTTCTATGAAATGATCCATTCACCTGATTCATTTCCCATGCGTGTTCCTTTCTTTGTGGTTTTAATATCCTACTATTTCTTATGATTGACAATATATATTCCGGTGCAGACCAAAAGTAAAGCCACCAGACTTCCAATATTAAATGCCTGACGTACCTCTCCTAATATCAGCGCAGATAATATCACACTGCACAATGGATTCACAAACCCGAAAATCGCAACTTTTGAGACATCATTCCATGCAAGAAGCACCGACCAGAGCGTATATGCAACCGCCGAAACCATTGCAAGATAGAAAATAATTGCTACACCGCCAATCGTGACATTTCCAAGGTGTCCGCCCATTCCGGTGCCGATCAATGTCAGCACGATTCCGCCCATTGTAAACTGTGTTCCGCTTAATATTACCGGAGAAACTTTTCTTGAAAATATATTGATCAATACGGTAGAAATTCCATAGGAAAGCTGTGCGATCAGAATAAACCCTTCACCAGTCAGCTTAAATCCCATGTCCAGAGAATTTCCCATGATGTTGATCACAACAACTCCTGCAAATCCCAGTATGCAGCCTGCTGATTTTCGCACCGTCATACGTTCATTTCTAAATATCAGACAGGATAGCAAAATTGCAATAAAATTGCCAAGTCCGGTAATAATGCCACCTTTCACACCTGATGTATTTGCAACACCTATGTAGAAGAAAAAATACTGTCCGACTGTCTGCGCCAGTCAAACCGGTATCGCGTATTTCAGGACTTCTTTATCAGGAAACATCACCTTTTTCTCTCTTATTGATGTAAATGCCAGAACCAGCAGTCCCGCCAGCGTAAACCGTATTCCGGCAAAGACAATCTGGCTTGCCGTATCTGCTGAATCCATCTGCATAAAGTGATATCCTGTTTTTATCATTGGTATTGCACTGCCCCATAAAATGCAGCAAACGCAGGCAAGAAGCGCCACGATGCCGGTTCTGGTTAATGTGCTTTGTTTTTGCGTCATTAGCTTATACTCTCTTTCCTGTTGTATGATATAAATTGCTATTTTCTGTTATTCACTATTATAAACTACTATCGCTTCCAAAGAAAACATTTTGTAAAAACATTTCCTAACAAAAAACTGATACTCCATAAATATGAAGTATCAGTTTTCTTATTCATAAGAGTTCTGAATAGTTATTATTTATAATATCTTACTCAAAAATTCTTTCAGTCTCTCATCTTTTGGATTACTGAAAAATTCCTCCGGTTCTGCCTGTTCTTTAATCTTGCCTTCATCGATGAACACAACTCGTGTTCCAACTTCTCTGGCAAATCCCATCTCATGTGTGACAACGACCATTGTCATTCCTTCTCTCGCGAGCTGTTTCATGAGATCCAGAACTTCTCCAACCATCTCCGGATCAAGTGCGGAAGTCGGTTCATCGAAAAGCATCACTTCCGGATCCATCGCCAGTGATCTTACAATGGCAATTCGCTGTTTCTGTCCACCGGATAACTGCTCTGGGTAAGCATTTGCTTTGTCAGCAAGTCCTACTCGTTCCAATAACTCATCCGCTCTTTTATCAGCTTCTTCTTTTGTCATTTTTTTCAGTGTGACCGGAGCCAGCGTAATATTTTCACGGATCGTCTTGTGTGGAAACAGATTAAAATGCTGGAATACCATTCCCATCTTCTGTCTGTGCAGGTCGATATTGGTCTTCGGATCTGTAATCTCATCTCCGTCAAAAATGATCGAACCGCTTGTTGGCTGCTCCAGAAGATTTAAAGAACGGAGAAATGTAGATTTACCGGAACCGGATGGTCCGATAACTACAACCACTTCACCTTTTTTAATATCTGTTGAGATACCGTTGAGTACATTATTTTTTCCAAATGATTTATGCAGGTCTTTGACCTGGATCATTGTATCCTTATTATCGCTCACTGTTTCTCAACCTCCTTTCCAGCTTATTCATAAAGAATGTCAGCAGCATAACAAGTGCCAGATAAATGACTGCTGCCGCCAGAAGAGGCATAAATGCATCGAATGTACGGCTCTGAATGATCATTGCCGCCTTTGTCAAATCCTGCTCCCCGATATAACCGATGATCGCTGTCTCTTTGATCAGCACGATCATCTCATTTACCAGCGCCGGAAGCACATTTTTAAATGCCTGCGGAACAATGATCAGACGCATTGTCTGTGCATAATTAAGTCCCAGGCTTCGTCCTGCTTCTGTCTGTCCGATTGGAATAGACATAATACCGGAACGCACAATCTCTGCAACATATGCACCGGAATTAATACCAAAGGCAATACCACCGATGATAATGGAATCCAGTGAAGAAGAGCCGAACACAACCAGATACATGATCAAGATCTGGATCATCGTCGGTGTTCCACGGATCACTGTCAGGTACACTTTACAGATTGCATTTAATATCTTTAATTTGTTTGTCTTATCATGGTAAGAACGAATGATCGCTACAATAAAACCAATGATAACACCTAAAAGCAAAGCCTCTAAGGTGACAATAATTGTCACCTTGAGACCGCTCACAAGACCGAGCCAACGGTCATCCTTTATAAAGTTCGCATAAAACTTTGCTGAAAAATCTGCCATGATTACTCCTATTTCTTAACGATCACTACCTGTGAAGCGTTAGCATATGTATCTGTGAAATCGGCATTTTCTTTTCTCTCATCTGTTACTGTCATACCTGCTGCACCGAAATCAGCTTTTCCTGCTGCAACTGCCGGGAGAATAGAATCAAATTCCATATCTTCTACTTTTAATTTGTATCCCATCTTATCGCAGATTGCCTGTGACATATCAACATCGATACCTACAATAGCATCTCCTTCGTGATATTCATATGGTTCAAACTCAGCATTTGTTGCCATTACAAGTGTTCCTTTGGAAGTATCTGTTCCTTCTGGAGTTTTGTACTGATATTTACCTGCATCATCACCGATGTAGTTACCGATGATCTTATCAACTGTTCCGTCTTTTTTCAGTTCTTCTAATGCTGCATTCATTTCTTTTAACAGTTTGGAATTACCTTTTTTCACGCAGATTGCATACTGCTCATCATCAAAGATACCGTCAATGATCTTCAGATTGTCATTCTTCTCAACAAACTTCTTAGCCGGCTGAGCATCGATAACAACACAGTCTAATTTCCCAGATTCCAGAGCCTGTACTGCTGCTGCACCCTTTGGATAACGTTTCATCTGTGTATCTTTCTTTACGATCTTAGAACTCTCCAGATCTCCGGTTGTTCCCTGCTGAACACCAATTGTAAGATCTTTCAGATCTTCTGCTTTTGTTACTTCTACTTTTTTGTCTTCGCTTTTCTTGTCACTTCCGCATGCTGCAAGTGAAAATACACAGGCAGCTACTAAAACAACACTTACTAACTTCTTGAACTTCATATTTCTTCCTCCTAAAATGATCTTTCTCATTCATACAACTTGTATCGTATTAAACAAGATTCTGTATAATCATACAGCTATAACCTTCATTTTACCATGTTTCAAATAAAAGGCAAGTATTTTTATGCAAGAAATGCTTTTACAACCGTCATAATTATGATGATTGCACCGAGAATGATACGGTAATATCCAAATACTTTGAAGTCATTTTTCTTAATATAATTCATTAAGAACTTGATCGCTACGATGGACAGTCCGAAGGATACGATACATCCGAGCATCAGATAGCCAAACTCAGCTCCTGTAAATGCAAATCCAAATTTGACAAGCTTCAGTAAACTTGCTCCGAACATAACCGGAATTGCAAGGAAAAATGTAAATTCTGCTGCCACTTCTCTGGACACACCGATTAGCAATGCTCCGACGATTGTTGCACCGGATCTGGATGTCCCCGGAATCAGTGCAAGCATCTGGAAGGCACCGATCCAGAGCAACATACGGATATCCAGTTCTGAAATCTTCGTAACCTCTGGTTTTCTGTTTTTATTACGATTTTCAACAACAATAAACAGAATACCATAGACGATCAGCATGATTGAAACCGGAAGTGGTTTATAAAATACAGAATCCAGCCAGTCATTTAACAAAATACCAACAACTGCTGCCGGTACACATGCAATGGCTACTTTGATCCACATCTGCCATGTCAGCAATTTCTGCTTATGAGTCTTCTTCGGTGAAAATGGGTTCAATTTGTGGAAATATAATACAACGACCGCCATAATCGCTCCAAGCTGGATCACGACATTAAACATTTCCATAAAATCATGACTTAAATTCGGTGACAATACATCACCTACCAGAATCAGATGTCCGGTACTGCTGACCGGAAGCCACTCGGTAATTCCTTCTACAATTCCGAGAATAATAACTTTTAATGCGTCTAACATAGTTTCTTTCCTTTCTACTATAATATATAGTAATATCTGGTGGAAAAGCTCCAAACTTTGCCACCTGTTAATTTCTTCGTGTTTTACAATATGTATTTTTCAATAAATGTTGCGACACCATCTTCGTCGTTCGTTCCGGTAATATAATCGGAAACTGCTTTTACCTGATCGGTCGCATTTGCCATTGCAACTCCAATCCCTGCTTTCTTAAGCAGCTGGATATCATTATTGCCATCGCCGAAACCGGCCACTTCCTCATGCGGGATTCCCAGATGATCTGCAAACCACAAAATTGCGTTGCCTTTATCTACGCCGGCAGCATTTACTTCTATATTATTGGAAAGTGCTCCGGTCACTTCGATACCTTCTACTGCTTCCAGACGCTTACGTGCTTCTGTCCGCTCTTCATCTATCTTAAATACTCCCTGTACTTTGTCTGTGTCCTGCCCTTTTTCACGAATCAGTTGTAAAATATCCGGCACCGGTGTTCTGGTCGCACGTACATATACCGCCATCTGCGGAGAACGCATATATTCTCCGACTCTGGAAAATTCTTCTGCTTCTGCATATCCTTTTCCACCATAATAAACTTCGCGCAGTGCGTCATAGTCACTGAAAATCTCCATGATCTGCTCAGCTGTCTTCACAGGTACAAGCCGTTCATAGAGGCATCCACCTGTCTGTGTCTCCATGATCCTTGCGCCGTTCGCTGTAATCGCATACTGGACTCCCGGAAATTCTACGACTTCTTTTGGCAGTCCGCCAAGTGGTCTTCCTGTGACCGGCAGAATCCAGATTCCCTGTTCGACTGCTCTTGTCAGCACTTCTCTTGTATGCTCTGCGATATGCTTCTCGCTGTTCAGCAATGTCCCATCCAGATCAAATCCGATAATCCTGCACTTAATTTTCATAGGTTGTCAGTTCCTTTCTCTCTTTTGAAAAGAAATACGGCTGCAGACTGATCTTATCGCCTTCTGCTTCATAGGCTCCTTTTGCATGATCGCGAAGCTGCTCTACAACCTTCTGCTGGCTCGCCGGTGCAAAGATTACGGTATCTTTGTGCGGCACATAGATAACCAGATCGTCTTTTAATTTGTCAGCACACACCTGCCAGATATGGCGAAAGCACACAGAACTTGCCTCATGTACGCCATCCGCAATAATTCCAAATCCGCCGTACCATGTATTTCCAATGACAAATTCTACGTCACGCACCAGATTCTCGCATGCTGTGTGATACAGCTCCTCCACTGCGATCTCCGGTGGGAGCATAGCATCTTTTAATACTTCGTAGCTTTCTTCGCCTCTCTTAATTACAAAAATGATCTTCAGATCTCCGACAAACCCAATCACCGGTGTATCTTTCTCTGAGAAATTCTTACCATTAAGTGCCTGCTGATCTGTCAGCTCATTTTTTACCCATGGATAAATCTTATCTTTGATCTTATCATATTGATAGTGTTCTTCTTCATATTTGCGCATCTCATGAATCCCTTTCTTCTTTATACAAATATAGTTTATCTCTTAATTTGGAATATTTTCTTTAGATTAGTTAAATAATATATAAATTTCCATTATCTTTTATTTTACCAAAATTTCTTATAGAAAGCAATTACATCCGCCTTTTCCTCTTCTCACTGCCTTGACGCTTCCTCTGTGTTACGGTATAATATACTGACACTTGCACAGAAACAGAAAGGATATGTATATAATGAATAATAGAAAGAAACGAGTTTTACTGGCAGCTACAGGGCTTCTGTGTGCCGTATCCATTGCTTCTGCCCAGACTTTCGTATATGCTGCCCCTTCTACAAAAGATCTTGAAAAAAAGACATCGGATCTCAAGGATGATCTGCATAGCATGAACAGTGATCTTGCTTCACTTAGCAAGAAGCTGGATAAAACATCTGGTAAGATTGAGAAGATGTCCGAGCAGGTCGAGAAAGCCAAACTTGATCTGGCCGCTGCGAAGCTAAACGAAGAGGCACAGTTCAAGTCTATGAAAGAACGTATTAAATTTATGTATGAAGGTGGGAGTGTATCTCTGTTCGAGATTCTGCTGACTTCTGAGAATATGGCAGATTTTCTGAACAAGGCAGAGTACGTTTCTAACATCAGTGACTATGACCGCAACATGCTGGATAAGTTCCAGACTGCGCGCGAAGAAGTTGCAAAGAAGGAATCCGGATTGAAAAAGCAGCAGGCTGATCTGGCTTCTATGCAGAGTTCTCTGAACGAACAGAAAAGTAACTTAAGTGATAAGATTTCCAATACTTCGAGTAAACTGTCTGATTATAATGCACAGCTTAAGAAGGCAAAAGCTGCCGAAGAAGCGATGCGTACTGCCCGCAACAACGATGTATCCGGCAACACCGGTAAGCAGAGTTCTGGCAATGGCGGCGGTACTTCCAATTCCGGCAAGAAGTTCAATGCGAACACTTCCGATGTTGCGCTCCTCGCCGGTATTCTGGAATGTGAAGCCGGTGCTACTTATGAAGGCATGCTTGCAGTTGGAACAGTCATTATGAACCGTGTGGAGAGTTCCCGTTTTCCAAATACGATTTCCGGTGTTGTTTATCAATCCGGTCAGTTTGCACCGACATGGAATGGTGCATTGAACCGTGTACTTGGACGTGGACCTTCCTCTTCCGCTTATTCTGCTGCCAAAGCAGTGCTCGGCGGAGCCAGACATAACAAAGTCCGGAATTGTTATTTCTTCTGGGCTGCCTTTACCGGACATGCCGGGATTAATGTAGGTGGCAATGTATTCTGGTAGATTTAATACTATATATTCAATAATCTAATTATAAAAAAAGAAACGAGCAGGCATTCATTTTGCCTGCTCATTTCTTATATATTGCAAATTACAGATATCGAAATTACATTAATTTTCTAAAGAGGTCTTTCAACTCTTCTACATTTGTATCTTTCGGGTTACCCGGACAGCATGCATCTTCTCCGGTGTAGATTTTCTATATCCCAATACCCACTGCGTTGTCATATACACGGAGCCCTGGCAATGCATTTCCAGCAGAAATTTAAGTTTTTCATTAAGTTTCTGACCGGTTCTGGATTCTATCTGTCTCGTATAAAATTCAAATATCAGTTTAAAATCATGCTGCCGCAGACAATTCTGTTCATCTGTTTTAAATGCTGCACGAAAAAACAATTTTTCTTTTTCATACAGATTTTCATCGCCTCTGCCAGACGATACTTCATCTTTTCGCTTTTGTTCTCTGCCTGCTTCATTTTATGTACTTCACTATTACCTCTGCTCCACCTGATGAGCTACGGAATCATCTCCCGGTAGCGCAAATGTCTCTATATCCACCATCCGATTCAGTCTTCCTTCTCTCCATATCATCAGATACACATGAAATTCAATACTGTCTCTTGCTGTAATAAAAGGCTCTTCCCGGAGAATCACCGTTTCTCTTCCTTCTCTTTTTAATTCCATTTTGCGCTTTCTTGCTGCATCCATGATGAGCTTATATTTTTCCATCGACGCTTCATCGTATTTACGTTTTGGATAAACAGCGCCTGCATGACGGAACTTCCGCATCAAGATATCAATTGTCTTGGCGTGGCTTTTGCGGTGCAGTTTCACAGCAATCCATTTTGCCATCACGCGTGCAAGAACCGGATTCGATACACATTCGGATGCATATTTCCGGTAAGTCTTAAGACTGTGCACGAGGCTCATATCCTCTGCCTCTGCCGCGATCTCTTCCAGAACTTTGATTCCTTCTTCGTCCGGAACCCACAAATGCTCTTTCGGAACAATATATTTCTTCGGCGCTGAAGGATAACAGCCATAACTAAGCGGTGGAAATCCGGCAAGTTTCACAAGCCACTGCTCCCTTTCTGTGCAGTAGGTATCACCCAGGTGTTTCCATTTGTCCTGTAAAATAGCAATTTTATATTCCAACTGTCTGAGATATTCATAGCCTCTCACCCAGAAATGCCCGATTTCTCCGTAATCATACAGCATATATTCAAATTCCAGCCGCTGAAAAAATATCGTTACCATTGAATCGCCGCAAAGTACCGCCAGAATATAACGGTCCTTGTCCCGCTTCAAGGTTGCATCAACCGAACCTTCATAACCTTCTTCATAAAATCCGGTCATCTTTGCTTCTTTGAATACAAGAAAGCTCTCGACTGCATCATTCATCAGATAAACAAGTCGAATTTCTTTTTTCTCTTCATTCGGAGGCAACAGCTCAAACTGGTTCTGTGCCAGTAATTCCTCCAACATATCAAATGTATTTAATAACCCCATTTCGACATCCGCTTTCGTAATATTTTTTGATCTTAATATCATTCTAACAAATCATGCCGGAAAATCCAATGAAAAAAACGCACCAGACAGATTTCCTGCCTGATGCGTTCAGTTAGTTTTTTAGGAGTTTTATAAATGAGTTTATAATTAATTCTATCTTTCCATACTTGCGATGTGGTCTGTGTGAAGCAGCATATGTGCTTTGTGAGAATTTGGTTTCTCAAAATATTCTTCATACATCTTAAGTACATCTTTGTTCTCATGTGAGAAACGGATATCTGCATTCTTATCCAGATAATACAGATTCTTTCCTCGCTCAAACGCAAGCTCTTCTCCATCGTGGATCGGCTGTCCGCCACCGCCTACGCATCCGCCTGGGCAAGCCATAACTTCTACGAAATCGTAATGGACATCTCCGCGCTCGATCTTCTCAAGCAAGGCTCTTGTGTTTGCAAGTCCACTGACAACTGCCGTCTTTACAGTGATATCGTCAATGGCAAAATCAGCTTCTACAACACCGTCGTTCTCCTGGAATCCCTGGCTTCTGACAACTTTGAATGCGTCAGCTTCCGGATTCTCATTCTTAAGCAGGTAGTAAGCGCTGCGAAGTGCAGCCTCCATAACTCCACCGGTTGCTCCGAAGATCACACCTGCTCCGGAACCTTCCTGCATCGGTCTGTCACTTGCAATATCTTCTAATGTATCCGGACTGATATGAGCAGAACGGATCATTCTTACCAGCTCTCTTGTTGTAATAACTGCGTCAATATCATGTCCTGCATACTCTTCATAATACAGTTCCATCTCACGCTCGCCCTTCTTAGCCACGCACGGCATTACAGACAGTGTGTAGATCTTCTCCGGCTCTACACCCAGTTTTTCTGCGAAATACGTCTTCATAGCAGCACCGAACATCTGCTGTGGTGATTTTGCAGTTGAGAGCTGTTTTACCAGATGTGGGAACTGTGACTTAATGAAACGAATCCAGCCCGGACAGCAGGATGTGAACATCGGACGTTCTTTTAACTCTCCGGATGTGAAACGTTTCAGGAACTCCGTTCCTTCTTCCATGATCGTAAGATCTGCTGAGAATGTGGTATCAAATACATAATCAACGCCCATTCTCTTCAAAGCATCCAGAATTTTTCCAACTTTGGCATCTTCCGGTGCAAGACCTAACTCTTCACCCCATGCTGTACGAACAGCCGGTGCAACCTGAGCTACTACAATCTTGTCTTTATCCTCAATTGCTTTCCATACTTTCTCTGTATCGTCACGCTCACGAAGCGCTCCTACCGGACAATGTGTAATACACTGACCGCAAAGTGCACAGTCTGCTTCATCAATACTTCTGTGACCTGCAACATTGATCGTTGTTCTGGAACCGGTACCTTCTACATCCCAGATTCCAAGTCCCTGGATCTTATCACAAACCTGTACGCAACGCATGCACTTGATACATTTGGAAGAATCGCGGATCAACGGGAAATGTTTGTCCCATGGCTGTTTCTCCAGCTGCATCTTGAACGGAATATCAAAAATATTCAGATCATTCGCCACTGTCTGTAAACTACAGTTGCCACTTCTTGAGCATGTCACACACTCGCAATCATGCTGAGATAAGATCAGTTCCACTGTTGTTCTTCTATGTCTACGTACCTTCGGGCTGTTTGTATAGATCACCATGCCTTCCTTTACAACATTGTTACAGGATGTGATGAGTTTTTCTTTTCCTTCTAATTCAACAACACAAACACGACAGGCTGCAATCTCGTTAATTCCTTTGAGATAACAAAGTTTTGGAATCGGAATTCCATTTGATGCGGCAGCCTCCATAATTGTGGTATTCTCTTCTACTGAGATCTTTTTTCCATCTATTGTAAGATTTACCATAATGTCTCTCTGCCTCCTTTAAATATTCCGTATCCAAAGTGATCGCAGCGAAGGCATCTGCTTGCCTCCTGTTTTGCTTCCTTCTCTGTCATACAGTTTTCTACGCCTTCAAAATCACAGACTCTCTCACATGCTTCACGCTCTGTCAGATTGACTCTTCCACATGGAGTTCTGTCACGAAGGGCTGCTTCCGGAATCTCAACATCACAGGAAATCTCGTGATGGTATCCCAGATATTCATCAATATTGGCAGCAACAACTTTTGCAGCAGCAATTGCTTTAATAACAGATGCCGGACCACTTGCACAGTCTCCACCGGCAAATACACCTGGCATATTCTCAAATGTTCCTGTACTCTTTGTAACGATCTTACCACGCTCAACCGGGATACCTGCTTCTTCAAAATGACGCGTCTCGATATTCTGTCCGATTGCTACGATCAGTACATCACATGGGATATAAATGTCGTCTTCTCCGGTCGGTTTGATGCTTGCTCTTCCATCTTTGATAGAACTGATCATCTGCGGAGTTACATAAATCCCCTTAATATGGTGCTTCTCATCAATATCGAGTGAAGCAGGTGCTTTGAGTGTCTGTAATTCGATACCTTCTGCTACAGCGCCTTCTATTTCCCCCGGAAGAGCTGTCATATCTGCTACTCGTCTACGATATACGATACTTACCTTCTTAGCGCCCAGTCTCTTAGCTGTACGAACTGCATCCATGGATACGTTACCGCCACCGATGACAGCAACTTCTTTTCCGGTCAAATCCATGATCTCGTTCTTTCCTACATTACGTAAGAACTGCACTGCGGATAAGATTCCATCTGCGTCTTCCCCGTCAAGGCCCAGTTTCTTATCTGTACTAGCTCCGATTGTAATCAGCACTGCATCGTACTGTTCTCTTAATTCCTGAATATTGATATCCTGACCAATCTTCAGACCGTATTTGACTTCTACTCCGGTCTTCAGAATTGCGTTAATGTCATCTTCAAGTCTCTCTTTCGGCAGACGATAGTTTGGAATACCATAACGTAACATTCCTCCCAGTTTCGGAAGCATCTCATATACAGTTGTCTGATGCCCCATTAACTGAAGATAATATGCTGCACTTAATCCTCCCGGTCCCCCACCGAGTACTGCGATCTTCTTACCTGTGCTCTTTGCACACTTCGGCGGCTCTACTTCTCCTGCGAAATCAGCCGCAACACGTTTCAGTCCGCGGATATTTACAGAATCATCTACCATGTTTCTGCGGCATCTTGCCTCACAAGGATGCTCACAGATAAATCCACATGTCGTCGGGAATGGATTATCCTTACGGATCAGGCGGATTGCATCCGCATATCTTCCTTCTCCTACTAATGCAATATATCCCGGAATATCAACATGTGCCGGACATAAAGACACACAAGGTACCGGCTGATTATATGTACAGGTACAACGTCCTCTCTGAATATGCTCTACATAATCATCGCGATATCCGATCAGTCCTTTGTATACCATGTTCGCAGCTTCGTAACCAATCGCACAGTCCGCTGATTCCATAATAGACAATGCTGTCTGCTCCATAGTGTCTAATGTCTCCATTGTTGCTTTACCATCCAGTACATCTTTGATGAACTGGTTTAACTGTCCCAATCCAATACGGCATGGTACACACTTTCCACATGTCTGTGCGTGACATAACTCCAAAAATGCTCTTGCCATATCAACCGGACATAAGCCCGGAGGGCTTGATTCGATTCTTCTCTCCAGATCTTTGTAAAGGCCTTCCATAACGATTTTCGCCTTTTTTGGAGAGGCAATTTCTAACCTACTCATTTCATACATCCCTTCTTTGTATTATTATTGATGCAGTTTTCTTATTATAGCATTTTTTTTCTCATTTGTAATCATGCACAGCAAAAGTAGATAATTTAACGATTTATTGATGATTTTGTCACAATTTATTTATTTCATCTATACTTACTTGTACAGTTTTCTTTAACTTTTTCTAAATTAATCTTCGAATAAGTAACATTTAGCAATAATATAGTTGAAGACAATTACAATTCCCTGCGTAATGATTTTCACAAGAACACCTACAATTTCAACCCTTTCACTTTTTTATGCAAAAAAAGACTATGAAACAACTCTGCTTCATAGTCTTCTGATATTCTTTCAGCAATCTGATAATTAAACCAGTTCGATCAGAACTTCCATTGCTGCATCACCTTTACGCTGTCCGATCTTGATGATTCTTGTGTAACCACCGTTACGATCAGCATATTTTGGTGCGATCTCATCAAAGAGTTTTGCAACAAGGTCAACATCTTTTGTATTTTTCTTTCTTCCAGCCTGTGCTGTCGGAACTTCTTTTACAGGATAGAGAACTTTTAACATCTGACGACGTGCGTGAAGTCTGCTAGGCATATCTTTCTTGATTGTCTTGTCAACTTCATCGTATACTGTAACTTTCTTACCGTCTACAACTTCTTTTACACGTTTTCCGTCTTTGTCTTTGCGAGCAACTTTAGCTTTAACAGTTACTTCTTCAAAGTTGTCTTTTTCTCTGACAGCCATAGCGATCAGACCTTCAGCGATCTTGCGGATCTCTTTAGCTTTAGCTTCTGTAGTCTTGATCTTACCATTGTTAAGTAATGCTGTTACCTGGTTTCTTAATAAAGCTTTTCTCTGGCTTGATGTTCTGCCGAGTTTTCTATACTTTGCCATTATTCATATCCTCCATATTTACACTTGGTTATACTCTTCGGGCTTACTAGCCAAATGCTCTGCTGTGCACTTTCAGACTTATCAGCAGAAGGCACTTTTAGGAAAAACCGTGGAAACCCGATTTATTCCTCTCCTTTGCTTAAGCTTAATCCTAATTCATCAAGCTTAGCAAGTACTTCTTCTAAGGACTTACGTCCAAGGTTACGAACTTTCATCATGTCTTCCGGTGTTCTGTTTGTCAGTTCTTCAACCGTGTTAATACCGGCCCTCTTCAGACAATTGTAAGAACGTACAGATAACTCTAATTCGTCAATGCTCATCTCAAGCACTTTCTCTTTCTCGTCATCTTCTTTTTCGATCATTACTTCTGCAGCCTGAGCTACTTCTGACAGATCAATGAACAGTTTCAGGTGCTCGCTGAGTACCTTAGCTGCCAAACTTACTGCCTCATCCGGGAGCAGTGTTCCGTTTGTGTATACATCTAATGTTAATTTGTCAAAATCTGTAATCTGACCAACACGAGTATTTTCAACGGTAAGATTTACACGTTCAACCGGTGTGTAGATAGAATCAATCGGAATTACCGCAATCGGCAAATCGTCGTTCTTATTCTTATCAGAGCTTACATATCCTCTTCCTTTCGTGATGGTTAATTCCATGTAAAGCTTGCTGTCTGCACCGCCGTTCAGTGTAGCGATTACTGTCTCAGGATTCATGATCTCGATGTCCTGATCCACCTGAATGTCTGCTGCTGTTACAACACCTTCACCCTCGAACTCGATATAAGCTGTCTTAGGCTCATCTGTCTCGGATGTATTCTTGATAGCCAGTGATTTCAAGTTCATGATAATCTCTGTAACATCCTCTTTCACCCCTGGAATGGAGCTGAACTCATGAAGTACCCCATCAATCTTCACCTGGCTGATTGCAGCACCCGGTAAAGATGAAAGCATGATTCTTCTAAGGGAGTTACCTAATGTTGTACCATATCCTCTTTCGAGTGGTTCTACAACAAATCTTCCATATTTCTTATCTTCTGAAATCTCAGTTATTTCAATATTGGGTTTATTAAAATCAAACACTAAGTCCACCTCCTGTGGTGTTACGGGTTATTATTTAGAATATAACTCGACGATTAACATCTCGTCTACTGGAACATCGATTGCTTCACGGTTTGGAAGTTCTTTAACTGTTCCTTTCAGAGCTTCAGCGTCAACTTCTAACCAATCCGGAACCATACGTCCGCCTGTAACTTCTACGATCTCTTTATATCTTGTTGAGCTCTTCTTAGCTTCTTTGATTTCGATCACATCACCAGCTTTGATAAGATAAGATGGGATGTTTACCTGTTTACCATTAACAAGTACATGTTTGTGGTCAACGATCTGTCTTGCTTCACGTCTTGTTCTTGCAAGTCCCATACGGAATACTACATTGTCCAGTCTGGACTCAAGAAGAACCATCAGGTTTTCACCAGTCATACCTGACATCTGTTTAGCTTTCTTGTAGTAGTTTCTGAAAGGTTTCTCTAATACACCATAGATGAATTTAGCTTTCTGTTTTTCACGTAACTGAAGACCATACTCGCTCATTTTTCTATTGGATCTTTTTAACTGTCTGTTGGACTTTTTATCAATTCCTAAATATACCGGATCCATTCCGAGAGAACGGCATCTTTTAAGAACCGGAACTCTATTTACTGCCATGTTTTATTTCCTCCTAATTTCAATCAGTTTACGGTAAGCGCATAATAAATCTAAAATAAGTATTACACTCTTCTGCGTTTCGGCGGACGGCAGCCATTGTGTGGTACCGGAGTAACATCCTTGATACTTGTTACGTCAATTCCGCATGCCTGCAGGGCACGAATTGCTGCTTCTCTACCTGAACCTGGTCCTTTAACCATAACGTCAACTGATTTCAAACCATGTACTAATGCTGCTTTAGCTGCTGTTTCAGCTGCCATCTGAGCTGCATAAGGGGTAGATTTTCTTGAACCTCTAAATCCAAGACCGCCTGCACTTGCCCATGAAAGAGCATTTCCCTGAGCATCTGTTAATGTAACGATTGTGTTATTAAAAGATGACTGGATGTGAGCCTGTCCATGTTCAACGTTTTTCTTGACACGTCTCTTTGTCACTTTTTTTGTAACTTTCTTTGCCATAATAAAACTAACCTACACTTTCCTTTTTAATTATTTCTTTTTGTTTGCTACTGTTCTCTTAGGACCTTTTCTTGTTCTTGCATTTGTCTTAGTCTTCTGACCACGAACCGGAAGTCCTTTTCTGTGACGGATACCTCTGTAGCATCCGATCTCCTGAAGTCTCTTAATGTTCAGAGCGATCTCTCTACGAAGATCACCTTCTACTGTCTGTGTCTCATCGATTACTGCACTGATCTTCTTAACGTCTTCGTCTGTCAGATCTCTGCAGCGGATATCAGCGTCAACGCCTGCTTCTGCTAAAATACGTGTTGCACTTGCTCTGCCGATTCCATAGATATAAGTTAATCCGATCTCGACACGTTTGTCTCTTGGTAAGTCTACACCTGCTATACGAGCCATGTGATTGTTCCTCCATTTTCTTTTCACTTAGTTTTCATTGTCTTTAATAGGGGATTCTCTTAATGAAATCCCAGGTGTGTCGGTATCCACACCCTTTCCGGCCACCGCTTCATAAAACGGTAATGACGAGCCGGCATTAGAAGCAATATACGAGGATATTCACCGGCTACAGGTGTTTCCTTGTATATTTCAAATAGTCTACACACCTCCTGGTGTGTCGTCTATCAGCCGCCTTAATTAACCCTGTCTCTGTTTATGCTTCGGGTTCTCGCAGATAATGCGAACGCTTCCTTTTCTTTTGATTACTTTGCATTTTTCGCAAATTGGTTTTACTGATGATCTAACCTTCACGGGGATCCTCCTTTCATCCATTGCTCTGCCTTTTGTATCTTGCGCTTTTTCGCTGTAAAAACCGCAACTCATTCGTCTTTACACATAGAAATGCCCGAAAACGCGCTTATATAGTATAGCATCATTTGTCCAGCAAAGTCAATAGACTTTTTATAATTTATTTATCTCTCCAGATAATTCTTCCTTTTGAAAGATCATATGGGGATAATTCCAAAGTTACTTTGTCACCTGGCAGAATCTTGATAAAGTTCATTCTAAGCTTTCCACTGATATGTGCAAGTACCTGGTGACCATTTTCCAGTTCTACCTGAAACATTGCGTTAGGTAATTTTTCTACTACAGTTCCTTCAATTTCAATTACGTCAGCTTTTGACATCTCTAATCCTCCTGATTTTCTTCTTTCTTATTCCATTCCTTTATGATCCGTCTGATCTTTACATCGTCTGCATCCTGTATATCATATTGCTGCAATATGATCTGCACATGTTTCTTCTTTTTCTTTTTTGGTTTCTGTAACGTGCGTAGTCTTCCATCCGCCAGATATACATATGCATCTTCTGTTCCGGTTATGATAAAGATCTCTCCCGCATCATGTCCGGCTTTCGATCTGACAAGCATTCCTTTTTCAAATCTGTCCATACTATATGCCCTCAGTTAAAGAAAGAAGTTTCGGTTCGTTTTCTGTGATCAATACCGTATTCTCATAATGTGCAGATAACGAATGGTCTCTTGTTACTACAGTCCAGTCATCATCCATCCAGTCAACTTCCCATCCACCGATGTTAATCATAGGTTCAATAGCAAGTGTCATTCCGGCTTTTAACAGTACACCTTTACGCTTCATCTCATAATTCGGTATCTCCGGTGCCTCATGAAGTGCTGTTCCTATGCCATGGCCGCACAGGTCACGCACAACGCCGTATCCTCTCTCTTTGGCGTATCTTCCGATTGCCCCGGATATATCAAATAAATGAATGCCTTCTTTCGCGTATTTTATACCTTCGAAGAAACACTCTCTTGTCACGCGTACCAGATCCTGCGCCTCTTTGGATACTTCTCCAACGCAATGTGTACGTGCTGCATCCGAGTGATATCCTTTATAAATAACTCCTGCATCCAGGCTGACAATGTCGCCTTCTCTGATGATCCTGTGTTCACTCGGAATTCCGTGAACCACTTCATCGTTCACTGACACACAGATCGATGCCGGATATCCATTGTAATCCAGAAATGACGGGATACATCCATAGCTGCGGATGATCTCTTCACCAAGGCGGTCGATTGCCTTGGTCGTCATTCCCGGATGAAGTGCTTTTTCTAATTCCTTATGAACAATTTCCAATATACGTCCGGCTTCTGTCATTAATTCAATTTCTCTGGACGATTTTACTGTAATTGGCATGTTCTTATTCTCCTAAAATCTTTACGATTGTCTGGAATACATCCTCGATATCAATCGTTCCATCGACTGTAGTCAGTATTCCGGCTTTTGTATAATAGTCAATCAACGGCTGTGTCTGCTCATGATATACCCCAAGACGTTTCTTCACTGTCTCCGGCTTGTCATCATCTCTTAAAATTAGCTCTTTTCCGCATGTATCGCAGATACCATCTACTTTGGTCGGAGCATATTCCAGATGATATGTTGCGCCACAACCTACACATGCACGGCGGCCACCCATACGATGAACTATATTCTCATCCGGGACATCTACATCAATCGCATAATCTACTTTCTGTCCCAGTTTTTCAAGTGCAACATCCAATGCTTCTGCCTGCGGGATTGTTCTCGGAAATCCGTCCAGAACATATCCTTCTTTACAATCTTCCTGGTTCACGCGGTCTACAACGAGATCTACAACCAGTTCATCCGGTACAAGAAGTCCCTGATCCATGTACGTTTTCGCTTTTTTACCCAATTCCGTACCATTTTTAATGTTTGCTCTAAAGATGTCTCCGGTTGAAATATGAGGAATGTTATATTTTGCGGCAATTTTCTTTGCCTGAGTTCCCTTGCCCGCTCCAGGGGCTCCTAACATAATAATTTTCATATGAGTTCCTCCTTATAGCATTTTAACCCGCGGATAAAATCCGCGAGTCAAATTGCTTATATGCTTAACTGTTCAAAAATCCTTTGTAGTTACGTACTAATAACTGTGACTCAATCTGTTTGAGTGTTTCAAGTACGACGCTGACAATAATGATCAGTGATGTACCACCAAAGGATACTTTTGCACCTAACCATCCATTAAAGAAAATCGGAATAACCTGTACAATGACAAGTCCGCATGCTCCGATAAAGATGATATAGTTAAGTCTCTTTGTTAAATATTCTACGGTTGGTTTACCAGGACGGATACCCGGGATAAATCCACCGCTTTTTTTCATATTATTTGCAATCTCTAATGGATTGAATGTAATGGATGTATAGAAGTAAGCAAAGAATACTGTCAGTATAATGTATACGACTAATCCCCAGCTGTACTGGATCTGATCTGGATTCAACCAGTTACCCTGGTTCATTCCCTTTAAGATCTGACTTCCAATTCCGTTACCATTTCCCTTGCCTGCCAGTGAAGCAATGACAATCGGAAACTGCATCAGAGATGATGCAAAGATGATCGGAATAACACCTGCGGTGTTTACTTTCAACGGGATGTGTGTTGTCTGTCCACCGTATGTTCTTCTTCCTGTCACCTTCTGTGAATACTGTACCGCGATTCTGCGTTCAGCATCCTGAAGCAATGTAGTAAATACTACAAGTGCAAGAATGATTGCAAGAATAATTACTGCCGCGAGTCCACCTTTGGCAATGCTCTTGCCTTTTACGAACTGACTGTAAAGTGTTGTCATATCATTCGGTACACGGGAAAGAATATTAATTACCAGAACGATGGAAATACCATTTCCTACGCCCTTCTCTGTAATCTGTTCACCTGCCCACATCAAGAATGCGGATCCGGCTGTCAGTGTTAATACTACGATTGCAGCATTTACAAAGTTGTATTCTTTCAGAAGTCCCTGACGTCCAAATCCAACTGACATCGCAATTGATTCGATCAGAGCAAGTACAACTGTAAGATAACGGGTAATTTTTGTAAGTTTCTTTCTTCCGTCTTCACCATCTTTCTGCATCTCTTCCAACTGCGGAATCGCAATTGTAAGAAGCTGGATAATGATGGATGATGTAATGTATGGTGTAATACTCAGAGCAAATACGGACATCTGCTCAAAAGATCCACCGGTGAAAGCGTTAAATAAATTAAACGCTTCACCTGTGTTCTGTGCAAAAAACTCTTTGATATAGCTTGGGTTAACTCCCGGTGTCGGCAGTTCTGAACCGAGTCTAATCACGATTAACATTAAAAATGTATATCCGATTCTTCTCCGGAGATCCTTAATTTTAAATGCTCTTCGCAATGTATCAAACATTAGATCACCTCTGCTTTTCCACCTAAAGCCTCAATCTTAGCAATTGCTCCTTTGCTGAATGCATTAGCCTGTACTGTAAGCTTTTTAGTTAACTCTCCGTTTCCAAGAATCTTAACTCCATCTCTAGGATTTTTAACGATTCCCTGTTCGATCAGTGTCTCTACTGAAACAACTGCATCGTTCTCGAATACTTCAAGAGCATCTACGTTAATTCCAACGATTGTCTTAGAATTTCTGTTTGTAAATCCTCTCTTCGGAATTCTTCTGTATAACGGCATCTGTCCACCTTCGAAACCTGGTCTTGTGCCTCCTGAACGAGCTTTCTGACCTTTGTGTCCCTTACCGGCTGTTTTACCATTTCCAGATCCGTGTCCACGTCCTTTTCTGAAATTATCACTCTGTTTTGATCCATCAGCTGGTCTTAAGTTAGATAAATCCATTGTAACACCTCCTTATCTGATATCTAAATTCTTACGCTTCTTCAACTTTTACCAGGTGTTGTACCTGTTTTACCATACCTCTGGTAGCTGCATTATCCGGAAGTTCAACTGTTTTGTTGACTTTCTTCAGTCCAAGTGCTTCTACAGTTTTCTTATGCTTCGGTACAGCACCAATTGTAGATTTTACTAATGTAACTTTTAAATTTGCCATTTGGTTCTCCCTCCTTAGCCTAAGATCTCTTCAACAGATTTACCGCGAAGCTTAGCTACTGCTTCCGGAGTCTTAACCTGACGTAATCCTTCGATTGTAGCAAGAACAACATTCTGTTTGTTGTTAGAACCAAGAGATTTTGTACGGATGTTCTTGATTCCTGCCATCTCGATTACGGCACGCGCCGGACCACCGGCGATAACTCCAGTACCTTCCGGAGCTTTCTTAAGTAATACGGAAGCTCCTCCGAATTTACCGATAAAATCGTGTGTAATACTTTCATTTTCATCTAATGCTACATTGATAAGATTCTTTGCTGCATCTTCTTTTCCTTTACGGATTGCTTCCGGAATCTCTGTAGCTTTTCCTAAGCCTGCACCAACATGACCATTTCCGTCTCCGACAACTACTAAAGCTGTGAATCTCATGTTACGGCCACCTTTAACAACTTTGGTTACACGCTTGATTGATACCACTTTTTCATTTAACTCTAACTGACTAGCATCAATACGTTCCTGTCTCATGTGTGCTCCTCCTTATTAGAAATTCAATCCAGCTTCTCTAGCTGCATCTGCTAATGCCTGTACTTTACCCTGGTAAATAAATCCACCTCTGTCGAAAACTACTTCTTTGATTCCTTTTTCAAGAGCTTTCTCAGCGATTACTTTTCCAAGATATGCTGCTGCATCAACGTTGTTTGTTTTCTCTAAGTTTGCCTTCACATCTTTCTGAAGAGTGGATGCGGAAACCAGAGTTGTCTGTGCTACGTCATCGATGATCTGTGCATACATATGATTGTTACTTCTGAACACTGCCAGACGTGGGCACTGTGCTGTACCACTTAAACGGTTACGTAACTTTCTGTGTTTGTTTACACGTACTTCACTTCTAGATTTTTTGCTAACCATTTTCACACTCTCCTTTCTTATTTCTTACCAGTCTTACCGACTTTACGTCTAATTACTTCATCAGCATATTTGATTCCCTTGCCCTTATATGGCTCCGGTCTTCTCTTATCTCTGATCTCAGCTGCATACTGGCCTACTTTTTCTTTATCAATACCTTTAACAGTGATCTTGTTCTGACCTTCAACAACAGTCTCAACACCTTCTGGATCTTCCATCTCTACCGGATGAGAATATCCAAGGTTCAGTGTTAATTTGTTTCCGGATTTAGCTGCTCTGTAACCAACTCCGTTTACTTCCAGAACTTTCTCATATCCTGCTGTAACACCTACTACCATGTTGTTGATCAGTGTTCTTGTAAGACCATGTAAAGATTTCATTTTCTTTAAGTCATTCGGTCTTGTTACGACGATTTCGTCGCCTTCCTGTTTGATTTCCATCTCTACAGGGAGAGCTTTTTCAAGTGTTCCTTTTGGACCTTTAACGGTCACATAGTTATTCTCTGCAATTGTTACTTCAACGCCTGCAGGAATAGCAACTGGATGTCTTCCGATACGTGACATATCCTGTTCCTCCTTAACTTAGATTCTCGGAGTGAGCTTACGCCCACTCTGTTTTCAGTTTGCAGTTACTACCAAACGTAGCAGAGTACTTCTCCACCTACGCCAAGTTTTCTAGCTTCTTTATCTGTGATCACGCCTTTGTTAGTAGAGATGATCGCTGTTCCAAGTCCGCCCATTACTTTCGGAATGTCTGCGCTGTTAGCGTAAACACGAAGACCTGGCTTAGAAATTCTCTTAAGACCTGTGATTACCTTTTCATTCTTGTCTACACCGTATTTCAGTGTAATATGAATTGTCTTGAAGATTCCGTCTTCGATGACATCATATTTTGTGATATATCCTTCATCTAACAGGATGTTTGCAATCGCAAGTTTCATTTTAGATGCCGGTACATCAACTGTATCGTGTTTCGCAGTATTTGCATTACGAATTCTTGTAAGCATATCTGCAATTGGATCGCTCATAGTCATGAATTGTTTCCTCCTTTACCAACTTGCTTTCTTAACGCCTGGGATCTGTCCTTTGTATGCCAATTCGCGGAAGCAAACACGGCAGATTCCATATTTTCTCAAATATGCATGTGGACGACCACAGATTTTGCAACGATTATATTCTCTTGTGGAGAATTTCTGCTTACGCTGCTGTTTTACTTTCATTGCTGTCTTAGCCATAATTTACCTCCTTATTTTGTGAACGGCATGTTGAACTGTGTTAACAATTCACGAGCCTCTTCATCAGTCTTTGCTGTTGTAACAAAGATGATGTCCATTCCTCTTACTTTATCTACTTTATCGTACTCGATTTCAGGGAAGATGAGCTGCTCTTTAATTCCGAGTGCGTAGTTTCCTCTTCCGTCAAATGCGTTTGGATTAACACCTCTGAAGTCACGTACACGAGGAAGTGCAAGGTTGATCAGACGATCAACGAACTCATACATCTTTTCTCCTCTTAAAGTAACTTTACATCCGATAGCCATTCCTTCTCTTAATTTGAAGTTCGCTACAGATTTTTTAGCACGGCAGATAACTGCTTTCTGTCCTGTAATCTTCTCCATATCAGCGATTGCAGAATCTAACAGTTTTGCATTGTCTTTTGCTTCACCTACACCCATGTTGATAACAACTTTATCGAGCTTCGGTACTTCCATAATATTCTTATATCCGAACTTTTTCGTTAATGCATCAACGATCTCGTTCTGATACTGTTCTTTCAGTCTACTCAAAGTGTATACCCTCCTTTCCAGAATTAATCGATCACTTCGCCTGTTGATTTAGCGAAACGTACTTTTTTGTCTCCGTCCATCTTGATTCCAACTCTTGTAGCTTTTCCTTTGTGGATGTACATTACGTTAGAAACGTCGATAGCAGCTTCCTGCTGGATGATTCCACCAGCCTGGTTTGTTGCACTAGGTTTTGTGTGCTTTGTAACCATGTTTACGCCTTCAACAACAACTCTTGCGTTTTTCTGATCTACGGAAAGAACTTTTCCTTCTTTGTCTTTATCTTTACCAGCGATAACTTTAACTGTATCGCCTTTTTTAATCTTTAACATTGACATCTTCGTTCGCACCTCCTTACAGTACTTCCGGAGCCAAGGAAACAATTCTCATGAACTGTTTGTCACGAAGCTCTCTTGCTACAGGCCCAAAGATACGGGTTCCTCTTGGTGTCTTGTCATCTTTTATAATAACTGCAGCGTTCTCATCAAAACGAATGTAAGAACCATCTTTACGACGAGTGCTGTTTACAGTACGAACAACAACTGCCTTTACAACGTCACCTTTTTTAACAACGCCGCCTGGTGTTGCATCTTTAACAGTAGCAACGATCACGTCTCCGATACTTGCATATCTTCTTGTAGATCCACCAAGTACACGGATACACAGTAACTCTTTCGCACCTGTATTGTCTGCTACTTTCAGTCTGCTTTCTTGCTGTATCATGCAGGTTTCCCTCCTTATACTATTTTGCTTTTTCCATAATTTCAACAAGTCTCCATCTCTTATCTTTAGATAATGGTCTTGTTTCCATAACTTTTACTTTGTCACCAATGTTGCATTCATTTGCTTCATCATGTGCTTTTAATTTGTATGTTCTCTTTACGATCTTCTTATAAAGAGGATGCTTTACATGATCTTCAACTGCAACTACTATGGTCTTATCCATTTTATTGCTGATAACCTTACCAACTCTGGTTTTTCTAAGATTTCTTTCCACAGTCTCTGCTCCTTTCTTTTATTGGATGCTTATTGAGCTGCCTTTTCAGTAATTACTGTCTGAATTCTGGCAATGTTTCTTCTTACTTCTTTGATTCTGCTTGTATTATCTAACTGATTTGTTGCGTTCTGGAATCTTAAGTTGAAAAGTTCCTTTTTAGCAGCTACTAATTCTTCATTCAGCTCTGCAGCTGATTTTGTTTTTAAATCTTCTACAAATGCATTAATTTTCACTGTTATCACCGCCTTCTAAGTCTGCGCGAGAAACTACTTTACATTTACAAGGAAGCTTGTGTGTTGCCAGACGAAGAGCTTCTCTTGCAACTTCTTCTGATACACCGGCGATCTCGAACATTACGCGTCCCGGTTTTACAACAGCTACCCAGTACTCTAAGGTTCCTTTACCAGAACCCATACGTGTTTCAGCTGGTTTTGTAGTTACAGGTTTATCTGGGAATATTTTGATCCAAACTTTACCACCACGCTTGATGTAACGTGTCATAGCGATACGGGCTGCTTCGATCTGGTTGGAACGGATCCAGCATGGTTCCATTGCAACAATACCATATTCACCGTTTGTAATCTTATTTCCGCGAAGTGCTTTACCTTTCATGGTACCACGGAACTGTTTACGACGTTTTACTCTTTTTGGCATTAACATGATTTATTTCTCTCCTTCCTTATGTGCTTTTTCCGGAAGAACCTCGCCTTTGTAAATCCATACTTTAACACCAACTTTTCCGTAAGTTGTGTTTGCCTCGGCGAATCCGTAGTCGATGTCTGCTCTAAGTGTCTGAAGAGGAATTGTTCCCTCGCTGTAGAACTCTGTACGAGCCATATCAGCTCCACCAAGACGTCCAGAAACAGATGTCTTAACTCCGAGAGCTCCTGATTTCATAGTTCTTGACATGCAGGATTTCATAGCACGTCTGAAAGAAATACGGTTCTCAAGCTGAAGAGCGATATTTTCTGCTACTAACTGAGCATCTTTATCCGGTCTCTTAACCTCTTTGATGTCTACGATTAACTTCTTGTCAGTAAACTGTGTAAGTTCACCTTTTACTTTTTCAATCTCTGCTCCACCTTTACCGATTACTACTCCAGGTTTTGCTGTATAAATAATAATTTTAACGCGGTCAGATGCTCTTTCGATCTCGATCTTAGAAACACCGGCGCTGTATAATCTTTTCTTAAGATACGTTCTGATTTCATGGTCTTCTACTAAGTAGTCTGCGAAATCTTTTTCTGCATACCATCTTGAGTCCCAGTCTTTGATAACACCGACTCTCAAGCCATGAGGATTAACTTTCTGTCCCATGTTTGCCCTCCTTATCTTTCATCAAGCACAAGTGTAATGTGGCTCATTCTCTTCTCGATTCTGTAAGCTCTGCCCTGTGCTCTCGGTCTGATTCTCTTCATTGTTGGTCCTTTGTTTGCATAAGCCTCTGCAATATACAGGTTCTCAGCATTCATGCCGTTATTGTTCTCAGCATTAGCAATTGCAGACTCTAATAATTTCTTTATTAAACTAGAAGCATATCTTGGATTGTATGTCAAAATACCAAGTGCTGTTGTTACATCCTTACCTCTGATGGCATCTAATACGAAGCATGCTTTCTGAACAGAAACTCTTGCGTAAGATAACTTAGCAGAAGGTCTTGTATCTTTGTTAGCATTTCTTTCTCTCTTAATCTGGGATCTATGTCCTTTAGCCATGGATGAACCCTCCTTTCACAATCTAATTATCTAACTTTTGATTTCTTTTCGTCTTTTCCATGTCCTCTATAAGTTCTGGTAGCTACGAACTCACCGAGTTTGTGTCCTACCATATCCTCTGTTACATATACAGGTACATGTTTTCTTCCGTCATGAACGGCAATTGTATGTCCAACCATGCTTGGGAAGATTGTAGAACGGCGAGACCATGTTTTAACAACAGATTTTTCTCCCGCAGCGTTCATTGCGTCGATCTTCTTAAGCAGGCTTGCGTCTGCGAATGGTCCTTTTTTAATTGAACGTGCCATAGGTTCTAACCTCCTTAATTATTTGATTGCTTTACCATCTCTTCTTCTTACGATCATCTTGTTAGAAGATTTATTTTTCTTTCTTGTCTTAAGACCAAGTGCTGGTTTACCCCAAGGTGTACACGGACCCGGACGACCGATTCCTGTCTTACCTTCACCACCACCATGCGGATGGTCATTCGGGTTCATTACAGAACCACGAACTGTTGGTCTGATACCCATGTGACGTTTACGTCCTGCTTTACCAATGTTGATCAGGTTGTGATCTCCATTACCTACAACTCCGATAGAAGCTCTGCAAATGATCGGAACCATTCTCATCTCTCCTGACGGAAGTCTCAGTGTAGCATACTTTCCTTCTTTAGCCATTAACTGTGCGCTGTTTCCTGCGGAACGAACAAGCTGTCCGCCTTTTCCAGGATAAAGCTCGATATTGTGGATCTGAGTACCTACCGGAATCTCAGAAAGTGGCAGGCAGTTACCGATCTTAACTTCGGCTTCCGGTCCGTTCATAACTTTCATTCCGTCTTTCAGTCCTTCCGGTGCAAGGATGTATGCCTTCTCACCATCTTCATAACAGATCAGTGCAATGTTAGCTGTTCTGTTCGGATCGTACTCGATACCAATTACAGTTGCGTGAACATTATCTTTTCTTCTCTTGAAGTCGATAATTCTATATTTCTTCTTAGCTCCGCCTCCGCGGTGTCTAACAGTGATTTTTCCTTGATTGTTACGTCCTGCCTGTCTGCTCTTTGAAGCAAGTAAAGACTTCTCTGGTGTTGTCTTTGTGATTTCTGAGAAATCAGAACCAGTCATCTGTCTTCTGGAAGGCGTATATGGGCGGTATGTTTTAATTCCCATGATTGTTCTCCTTTCGATTGTTTATTGTCACGGTTTCTGTCCGTATGCTTTGTGCGTCTTACAGCCACGTCTCATCCGGCATGCACACCCTCGTTAATTTTAGAGACCTTCGAAGATCTCGATATCAGCGCTGTCCTCTGTAAGCTGAACAACTGCTTTTTTAGTTTTAGCTGTCATACCAAACTGCATAGTTCCACGAACTCTTTTCTTCTTACCTTCGCAGTTCATTGTGTTGACTTTAGCAACCTTTGTTCCTTCGAACATTTTCTCAACAGCTTCTTTGATCTGAGATTTGTTAGCTTCTGGATGTACAAGGAATGTATATTTCTTCTCTCCCATAAGCTCCATACTCTTCTCAGTTACTACCGGTTTAAGGATTACATCATAATACTGAACGTTTGCCATTATGCGTACACCTCCTCAATTTTGGCAACAGCAGCTTTCGTAGCGATTACTGTGTTGTATTTCAAGACATCGTACACATTAATTGTATTGATAGCAGCAGTCTTAACATCTGCAATGTTCTTGGCAGAGATTACTGCGTTGTCATTTCCATCTTCTAATACTACTAATGCTTTGGATACTTCCAGGTTCTTTAAAATGTTTGCGAAATTCTTAGTCTTGATTTCGTCGAATTTGATCTCGTCAACTACTACAAATTTCTTCTCTTCAACCTTAGCTGTAAGCGCAGATTTCAGAGCAGCTCTCTTTTCTTTCTTATTCATCTTGAAAGAATAATCTCTCGGTACTGGAGCGAATACTACTCCACCGCCTGTCCACTGCGGAGCTCTTGTAGATCCCTGTCTTGCATGACCGGTACCTTTCTGTCTCCACGGTTTTCTTCCGCCACCAGAAACTTCAGAACGTGTCTTTGCTTTCTGTGTTCCCTGACGATTATTTGCAAGCTGGTTAACAACTGCCATGTGTACCAGGTGTTCGTTAATTTCAACACCAAATACCGCATCGTTTAAGTCGATTGTTCCAACTTCTTTACCTTCGATATTATAAACAGATACGTTTGCCATCTTAAGTCCTCCTTCCTCGTCTAAGCCTAGTTAGCTTTTACTGCTTCTTTAATAGTTACTAAAGATTTCTTCGGTCCCGGCACAGAACCTTTTACTAAGAGCAGATTGTTCTCAGCATCTACGCGGACAACTTCAAGATTCTGAATTGTGATCTTCTTGCTTCCCATGTGTCCCGGCATCTTCTTTCCTTTGAATACCTTGCTCGGATCAGATGCAGCTCCGTTAGAACCGGCATGACGGTGGAACTTAGAACCGTGTGTCATAGGTCCTCTGTGCTGATTATGTCTCTTAATCGCACCCTGGAATCCTTTACCTTTTGAAATTGCAGTAGCGTCAATCTTGTCGCCTGCTTCAAAAATATCAACTTTAATCTCCTGTGCAAGTGTATATTCGCTTGCATTCTCAAGTTTGAATTCTTTTACAAATCTCTTTCCGGATACTCCAGCTTTTGCAAAATGTCCCTGCTCAGCCTTTGTTACACCGTGACGATGAACGATCTCTTTCTTACCGCTCTTGTCTTTGTTGATGATCTTGTCTTTCTTATCAACGAATCCAACCTGAACAGCTTCATAACCGTCATTCTCAACTGTCTTGATCTGTGTTACTACACAAGGACCAGCCTGAAGAACTGTAACCGGTGTCAGTGTTCCGTCTTCGCTGAAGATCTGTGTCATTCCGACTTTTGTAGCTAAAATAGCTTTCTTCATTATAATTACCTCCTGTGATTTACAGCGGAACGCTTACGCGTTCATCCTAAATATAGGAATTACTGTGTCGTTATTGTGTCGATGAAGTCTTATTTGTTCTTCATCTTGATGTCGATATAAACACCAGCCGGCATCTCTAATCTTGATAATGCATCAACAGTTTTCTGTGTTGGTGTTACGATATCGATCAGTCTCTTATGAGTTCTCTGTTCGAACTGTTCTCTGGAATCTTTGTCTTTGTGAACCGCTCTTAAGATTGTTACTACTTCCTTCTTAGTCGGAAGCGGTACCGGTCCGCTCACCTTTGCTCCATTTTTCTTTACAGTTTCGATGATTTTCTTAGCGGATGCATCTACTAACTGATGATCATACGCTTTCAAAGTGATTCTCATTACTTGACTTGCCATAAAAAAAGTCGCCTCCTTTTCGTACTTTTAACTTCAGTACGACAAGCGGTGACTGTACACTCTCCCGTGTGTGTCGTGAGAAACTCACACGTTGTTTCATACCTTTTACCAGTTGGTAAGCAGTAATCAGTTTTGATTCGTACAGTGACTTGTCGCCAGTTTCCTAACTTGACATTCGCTCCACGGAAAACCTGCCACATTGTGGCAGCAACCTCGCGCTTCTTTGCTATCATGTCACAGCTCTCTTAGTATACAAGATGTTTATATGTTTTGCAAGCTCTTTTTCTATTTTATTGTATTTTTTCGCATACAATTTATTTTATATCTTTTACACGCTTAATCTGTGGTTCAAATACTTTCATGCTCAGCTTTTCCAACGGGCCAAGAAGCAGCATTCCCATCACAGTACCTTCTCTTACTTTAAGGGACACGCCACCGAGGAACGACAGCATCAGAGAAGCTGCGATACATACTCCATCCAGCCCAATCCGAACCTTTGCATAATCCACTTTTGCATATCCGCTGATCACATTACACATTGCTTCACTCGGAATAGTGATCAAATTAAGCAGCAGCATAGGTCCAAGGAACAGCCCCAGTCCCAGATAAGACGTGATCACAAGTAAGACTTTTGCCGCATAAGCATGTACTTCAAATGTAAGTACATTATAATAGAAGAAATTCAACAACATTCCAAATACAATTACATAAGGAAGCTGGAGAATCTTTCTCTTCTCAAAATCCTTTCTCTGAATCAGAAACTGTACCAGTACACAGACTGCATGTAGGCACATGCTGACCGTTCCGACCTTAATTCCCAATATCTGGTAAACATTCAATCCCACCGCATCCCAGCGTGCGCAGACACCAATATTCGCTTTCAACGCCAGCGTCTGTGAAAATGCTGTTCCTGCCGTGCAGATACCAAGTAGCACAAACTGTACAACCATGCTCTTCTTTGTCGCTATATTTTTTCTCTTTTCCACTTTCTCTCATCCTTTTCTTCCTTATATTAATACATTCATAGTATATTCACTCTCTCATGCACTCTGCTCCGTCTTTTTTTCCTTATAAATAAAAGCAAACAGATTCGCACTATTATATAAAAATACCCGCTGAGCGTTCCCTGTTTCACACAGGCTTACGCACTTTAATTCTTTCTATATTATTCTATATTATATATAGGCATCTTCTATCTCAGCAACCTTTTCTTTGACATATCATGTTTTTCCTATGTTTTTTCCTCATTGCACTTGTATTCCCCACTCTTTTGCTTTAGTATTAGAAATATAAATACTTACATAACGTTTTTTAATGCAGAAATGAGGAATGACTATATGGATATAAAAAGATGGAAAGTTATGCTTGCAGTGGATGACTACGGAAGTTTCACGCGCGCAGGCGAAGAATTGGGGTATACACAGTCTGGCATTACACAGATGATGAAATCCTTGGAAAAAGAAGTCGGATTTTCTCTGTTTGTCAAAGACAATCACGGAATGACTCTGACCGCAGATGCCAAATCACTGATTCCTTCCATTCGTGCACTGCTCAATGCAGATGAAGTGATCAATCAGGAAATTGCTTCTTTGAAAGGCGCACAGGTTGGTACTATTAAAATAGGAACCTATTTGAGCTGTTCTATTCACTGGATCCCGAAGATCATCCGGGAATTCCAGCATGAACATCCGGATATTCATTTTAAAATAGTAGAAGGAGTCGAGGGTGAACTTGCCGACTGGATCCAGGAGCGGCGTGTAGACATTGGCTTTATCAGCTATCAGAAGGGACATAATTATCAATTTCTCCCGATAATGGACGATGAACTCTTTGCAGTCATTCCAAAGAACCATCCTTTTGCTGAATGTGATGCTGTGCCAATCGAAGCTTTTGAAGGGCAGCCATTTATCATTACAGAATATACTCCGGGAAGTGATGTTCACCGGATTCTGAAACAAGCGAAAGTCAAACCGGATATCCGTTATATCACTATCAATGAGTTTTCTATCATTTCCATGGTAGAACATGAACTTGGTCTTTCTATTCTTCCAGGACTGCTTCTGCGTGGTCAGGTCGGCGATTTTATAACACGCCCGATCAAGCCAACGGTATCACGCCAGCTCGGACTCGCATACACTTCCAAAGAAGAACTCTCTCCGGCATCGAAGATCTTTCTTGAATATGCGAAGGACTTTTTACTGGATGATGAGTAAGTATTTGTCATCAAATGCATTCGCGCAAACGCGTGCACTTTCCTTGTCGCCATAACAAAAAACAAGGAGCAACCTTTACTGCGAGGAAAGTTGCTCCTTGTTTTTATATAACATTTCTTTATTATTCACTTGATTTTTCTGAAAATTCGCTTTTTAGAAAATGATTATTTATGCATTTCATCCTGTGCTACAGTTACTACTCCGTAAAGCGCTACTGCTCCAACGATTGTCCATCCGATCATTTCTTACACCTCCCACATAACCAAGAATGTTTTATTTCTTTATCTGCCTTGAGTATAGCCCTTTTTTCACTGTTTGTGAAACGAGTATTCTTTATATTCCTATTACAGTTTCTTATACCTTCCCGTTTTTATGATTGTGCTTTCTTTCCTATACATGTTGTCCGTTTTCCAATCATTGATTTAGATTTTATACAGCATTATTCATATTATTAGCATAAATATTTCTAATGTAGGTATAAGCATTTGTAATATTTGTATTGACTTTCTATTCTCCTGTGGTTACAATAAAAGAGAGGATTGAGATAGGCAAAGGTGCTCTCGCATACATGCAGAGTACCTTTTTTTATATCCATGACACCCAAAAAGAAGATCCGGATCCCGGTTGTCATGTGAAATCTCAGCAGAAACTTCAGGACAATTTAGATGATCGTCCAGTAATTAATAAAGATAGGAGCGTGAAATTATGAGTAACAATACAAATCAAGCACCTCAACAATGGAACTCCCGCTTTGGCTATATTATGGTTGCTGCCGGAGCTGCAATCGGCCTCGGAAACATCTGGAAATTTCCGTATCTTGCTTACCAAGGCGGCGGTGGAATCTTCCTGATCGTTTACATAATTGTTATTGCATTGATGGCACACCCGATGGTCGAGATGGAAACCGCAATCGGTCGCCACAGCGCTTCTGACACCGTCACCTGTTTTGAACGAATCAACAAGAAATGGGGTTTCGTCGGCTGGATTGCCAACATCTGTACATGGATGATTAATATGTACTATGTTGTTGTCGGTGGCTGGGTATTAAAATATGCTGTACAGTATATCATCAGCGGTGACTTCGGTGAAGACAAACAGGCGTACTTCAACAATTTTACATCTTCTACTGTTGAACCAATCATCTGGGCACTGGTTATATTAGTATTCGTATCCATAATGCTTTTATTTGGAATTACAAATATTGTTGAAAAGCTTACCAAGTTCATCATGCCACTGTTGTTTGTATTTCTAATCGTCTGTGGTATATGGGCATTATTTGTAACCGATAATGCGATGGAAGGATTAAAATTCTACCTTCTTCCAGACTTTAGCAAATTCAGTTTTTCCGTATTTGCCAAAGCTGCTACACAGGTGCTCTTTTCTGTTGGTATTGGCTGGGGTATATATGAAACTTTAGGAGCTAACATTCCGAAAGAGAATAACTTAAAAAGCGACGCAATCCTCGTATCCATCTGCGATACCGGAGCCGCTATTTTAGCTGGATTCGTTATTATTCCTTCTGCATTTGCAGGCGGCGTTGACGTGCAGAGCGGTCCGGGACTTGTGTTCCTTGTTATGACTGGCATCTTCGGCAAACTTCCAGGCGGACGTATTATTGGATGTTGTTTCTTCCTTGCCCTGATATTTGCTGTTATTTCTTCTTTATTTACATTCTTCGAGATTTCTACAAGAACATTCGAAGACAACTGTAAAATGGGACGTAAGAAAGCAACTGTTGTAACTGCACTGATTATCGGTATCGGCAATATCATCGTATCTCTCGGCTTTGGTGTGTTAAGCGGTGTGAAGCTTCCATGGATCGACGCAACCGGCATTTCACATCTTGGTCTTTACGACTGGCTGGATACATTCACAGGATATATCTTACTACCACTTGGGTGCTGGTTGGTTTGTGTTTTTGTAGCTAAAATTTGGGGATTTAAAAATTACGAAAAAGAATTAACAAATGATGGAAAATATGGTAAACTATCATTATATGATAAGATATTAACAATTGTAGTTGTACCTGCTTTTATGGTAATTGTCATTTTGAATGTCTTTGGATTTATCCAATAGATATATATTTTTCCAAAAAGGGGGATTCTTATGAACGTAGCAACAATCTTACTCGTCGTTATGTGGGTATACGCAGCAGTTTATTTTATCTTTCTGCTTAAAGATGTTATCGCACACAAGGACGAAATCAACAACGACAAACTGGCACACAACATTATCATCAGTCTGGTAGCAAACTTCTTCGACACGCTGGGGATCGGAAGTTATGCAATTGCAACTTCTGCCTGGAAGTTCACCAAATCTAATAGCGATGACCTGATTCCAGGATCCTTGAATGTAAGCTTTGCCATTCCGATCTGTGTGGAGGCAACTATTTTCATTAAGAAAGTGCAAGCCGACTCTCTGACACTGGTCCTTATGATTGCTGCATCTGTTGTCGGCGCAGTCATTGGTGCTAAGATGGTATCCAAGCTCGACATTACAAAGATCCGTACAGTTATGGGTGTTGCACTGATTCTGGTAGCAATCATCACTTTATGCAAGATCAATGCTTTTGGTCCTTTTGGTATCATCGGGACAGCACGAGGACTTACCGGTACAAAACTTGTGATCGGTATCGTAGCGAACTTCATTCTTGGCATTCTGATGACTGTAGGTATCGGACTGTACGCACCTTGTATGGCTGTTGTCCTGTTATTGGGTATGAGTACAGATGTAGCTTTCCCGATTATGATGGGATCTTGTGCTTATCTGTGTCCTGCTTCCGGTTTTGAATTTATCAAGAGTGGTAAATATCACCGCGGAGCTGCAATCCCGATGGTTATTAGTGGATCTATCGGTGTATTGATTGCAGGACTCATCGTTACTAGCCTGCCACTTACCGTACTTACTTATTTGGTATGTGTAGTTATGGTAGTTTGTGCATGTATGTTCTTCCATGATGCAAGAAAAGCATCGAAATAATTCTAAACGATAAGATTTTTGATACCATTGAACAGGGGAATCATTCAAAGAAGTGCATGAAAATGCGCTTCTTTGCGTTTACCGGAAACCATCCCTATTATTTAGCATATCTTTATTTGCAAGTTTTGTTCTTGAAAATTGCACAATATCTCTTTTCATTTTAATAGTTATTCGTTACAATTCATAAAAATGTTATTAATTCTTGACGTTAATACACAAAAATGGTATATTAAAAACAACTTAAAAGAACATCACTTGATAACCAATGGCGGTTTCCTATAACGAAGAAGATGGGGACTGCTATTTTAGAATCAAGTACTTTTAAGTTTGATAACCATTATGGTTGTTATTGCAGTTATGTCGATGCCGATTGTTTCCCCCAAGAACAATCCTGCAGAGATAAACTCCAATTAATATATACCTTCCGGAAGGAAGGAGCATTCCCCAGCTTTGTATATTAACAAAACTGCAATGCAACGAGGAAAACCTCTCAATGACATACCAAAAAGAAAAAACACAGCGCATTGGTGCTGTGTTTTTTCTTTGCCATATTCTGTCAGTTGTTTTGTTATTTTGTTCATATTTTTTCATACTTTTCTATCCCATTGATTGACTTTTAACAAATTAACTGATAAACTAGTGAAAAGAGGCATTTTACGGAATATGAATTGTAATACAAATCGGGGTGTGTTCAATTCAACTGGAGGGACGTATTATGTCTGTAGTACATTTACAATTTAATATTATTTTATAATCTGAAGGAGGAGTAATATGTTATTAGCTATCCAAATTTTACTCGGTGTCTTATTCGCAGGTACAGGTGTCGGACTCGTTGTTGACGTTGCCAAGAATCGAATGGACAAAATCAAAGATGCGACTGGTAAACAGTGGGCTTCTGCTTTCGTAGTAGGTATCATTGCCAACTTCCTTGATACGTTAGGATGTGGTTCTTATGCACCATCTACATTCATGTATAAGTTATTCAACCAGATTGATGATATCGATATTCCTGGTACACTGAATGTTGGAGATACTTTCCCTGTTATTTTCGAGGCATTCATCTTCACAACATCAGTTACTTGTGATCCTATGTTTCTGGTCATAATGTTTGTTTGTGCTGCAGTTGGTTCGTTTGGTTTTGCGTCTATTGTTACCAAATGGCCTCGTAACAAAATCAGAATCGCTCTTGGTACAGTTATGATTCCACTTGCTGCTGTTATGCTCTGCAAGAATACAGGTGTTGGACCTTTCGGTCTCGTAGGAACTTTAACAGGTCTTACAGGCTGGAAATTAATCGTAGCCGCAGTTCTTAATATTCTGTGGGGTGCTCTGATGGATATCGGATTTGGTCTGTATGCTCCGTGTATGGCTACTTGTCTTCTGCTCGGAGTTGATGCGCAGACTTGCTTCCCTGTATTCATGGGATCTTGTGCATGTCTGATGCCAGCTTGCTCTATCGAGTTTATTAAGACAAAGAGATACGATGTTCCACATACAATCGGTAACGCTCTCGGCGGATGTATCGGTGTATTTATTGCCTGGAAAGTGGTTACAGGACTTCCGATGTTCTGGCTGATCAACCTGATCTGTGTTGTTCTTCTGTGGACATCTTACACACTGTTAAGCTCAGCTAGAAAAGACGCTAAAGCAGGTGTTGCTTAAACAATAATTGAATATTAATTACAACAATAATATAAGGCGGTTCTTAAATTAAGAACTGCCTTATATATTTTAGCAATATTTTTTTTTAAATCTTATTGCTTAAACTTCTTTAAAAATACAATAATAAAACTACGGAGATTATTTACATGTTTATTAATGAGTATACAATGACTCGCAAGCGTTATGACAAATGGTCTGTTCCAAAGTTCTGGAAATCAGGTCCTATGTTTTTCATTTGGTGTTTTATTTTTATCATCGGAACTCTGAGTTGGATTTACTTCAATACAATAACTGTACCGCTCAGATGGAAAACCGTATGTGCATTTCTTGTCTTTATATCCGTTTACCGCGGTGTATTTTTCAAATGGATGCACGCTGATAAAACATTTCGCGTAACACGCGGTCAATACTTTAACGGAAAAGACTGGACCTGCAAAGTAATTATCGGCGACAAAAATATCACCCTTTATATCAACAATAAGCTAAACAACAAAGTGGACTGGAAAGATATTAACAGATTTGAAGAGGCAAAATCCTATTACAAACTTGCTTCTGGAGATCAAAACGAAGGTGTTATGCTAGACAAGGATTCTTTTACAGAAGGTGATTCTGAACAGTTTAAAACCTGGATGCAGGAACATCATCCGGATATTCCTTACGGACCAATTCATCCGGCATATGACAAATAGATATTTTTTGCAATTTTATGCGATATTTTACAAGAGCGAAAAAGACCTGAAACATTTATATTATGATTCAGGTCTTTTCTTACCACAGTTCTAATATTTTTCTAATACATACAAATTCTAACCGAAAATTCTATTTTTCATTGTTCCTAAAACATTCAAGGGACAAGCTCTGCAGATTATTCGTTTTTTTCCGGCTACTTATTCATCTGGCGTCTGACCATTCTTGCTTTATAAATATTTTTCCATTTCATTGGCATCCATATATATTTCGCATTACTTTTCTCTATGATAAATAATTTAAACGCCTCTGCTTCCCCAGTCAGAAATCCATTTTTGGGAAGTATGACCAGTTCATCGTTTTCAATTCCAAGATAAAATGTCTTCTCATCTTCCCACAAACTATATACGTTCTTATAATATCCTACACGTTCTTCGGAATGTTCTTTCTTTGCACGGATATCCTCATTCCCAAATAAATAATTAATTTCTTCATTTAAAGCAATATCCGGATTTCTCTTCATCAAAGCTATCGTTATATATTGTCTTCCTATTCCCAAAAACGTCAGAAATGCCCCAATAAGGGCGCTGACAGCAACCCCTGAGATTCCTATATCCTTCTTTATCTCCGGTCTCACAAATGGCAATAGAATGAATGTAATGCCTATCAGAATCAAGCCCGGTGTTACCGTTGGATGTTCTACTCGATTTTTAAAATTGATGAATCTCTTTATTAGTTTCGTATCACGTCTTGTCTGCACCTCATAATGCACTCGCCTGCGATCCTGTGATGTCTTCTTTTCCATCTTGTCACCTCTCATAACATTAAAAAAAGGGGATACAGATTCTTAATCCGGAAACTGCATCCCTCCATTATATACTTATGAAACACCAGTAGATAAATTAAAATCACTCATTTTATACATCTTTTGTCCGAACGGCATTCCATATATATATCTACTCCCGGCGCTGCTCTTTCTGGCGCATCTTCAATTTCAGCAAAGCTTTCGCTTTCAGGCAGTCCAGTTTGACCATATTATTCTCGCCTACAACGTCTGTCTCTGTACCATCCGCACTCTTATTGATATCCACGATACCATCCAGATAGTCATTAACAACAACAAACTGTGCTACAGTTCCGCTGAAATTCAGTCCGGTAACCGGAATATCACGGATGCCTAACTGCTCACATGTATTTGTAAAGTCTACATCACTGTTGCCCCATCCATCAGATGAAATAATTACGCCATCTGCCCGCATCATCTCTGCCATAGCAGCAGCTCTTGTACCCACACGGATCTTGTCTTTGTTATCATCCGGTGTACCTACAATAATAAGTCCCATCAGGTCCAAATCTGTATCTTCAGCCACTACTTCCAATAACGGATCTCTGAAGTGATGTAACGATGTTTCCTTTGTTGACGGTCCAATTCCCATACTAACACCTCCTACTGCATAGAGCGAATAATACCATCACGATACTCATTCGGAGTGATCATGACCGGCATATTGCCCATTTCAATGATTGATTTACCACCTTCAACCCCTGAAGGTTCATCCGGAAACAGATGCGTATCGTACATTGCTCCCTGGCCTGCTACTTGACGAATAATCACCACTCTCTTCTTTCCAGGTCTTACTTTATCATGATATTCATGTCTTTCTGTGCATTTCTCACCTTTAAACTTTTTCAGTTTTTCACGATAGGTCTGAATAAATTTATCGCAAAGTCTGTGTGCAGTAAATGGTCCATGTCTTTCTTGCCCCATACCTGATGCAAATGTAACGTCAAAGGAAATAATATAATCATCATCTCCCGGTGTACCAGCTCGATTCAAATATAACTGATCTTTCAGATTACCCTCTGACGATCCGAATTCATGACATTGCTTGCCATCCACATCTACACCTGTCAACATTACATATACACCTGTTACCGTATGTGTAATACCTTCTCCCAGCTTTCCAAGAACCTTTGTAGAAATCGGGATAATATCCATAATCGTGTTCGTCCAGCGATCATGATCTCCCGGTTTGATAATCTGGATATCAATCTTCTCAATGCAATCATCTTCTGCTGTCAACTGTTCCAGCATCCCCTTGCTGACAGTCATATGGCCATCCGTTGTAATATTGTTTTCATCGCCCCATTCAACATCCGTCATATGAAAGGCTTTGATAACAAGGCGACGTAAATTAATCTCTTTTTCAGCCATCTTCGTTACCTCCATATTTTTCTCGTCAATGTTTTCACATTATATATTTATTATACAATAAATTCTACGAACTTCCAACAAATTATCATGCAATTATTTTTTCTTTTTTAATCTATTCTTTATATTTTTATAAAAGCAAATATATCTTTATAAAAAAGGCAGATGCGCTAAACGCATCTGCCCCTTTTAGCTTAAATTAGATTTTAGCTACATACTCGTATGGCAACGGAACAATAGTTCCAGGTGTCTGGATTTTCTCTAACTGCTCCAGAGTTGCTTTTACAATCTGTGTCTGCTGTTCTACATTGTGCGGTCCACCAGCATTAGCACCCATAGGTACCAGCGGAGCTACTGCACGAGGAGTACCAGTCTGACGAACAACTGGTGGAAGAGCTGCAATAATAATTGTAGGAATTCCAGCTTCTTCAATCGCTCTCTGCACCAATACTGCAGAGCGGTGGCAAGTACCTCAACCAGCTGTGAGGATTACTGCATCAACATCCTCATTTTTGAACATTTCAGCGACAGCCGGACCAGTTTCATGTTTAAATTTCTCCTGGTTTCCGCCACCACCCATGAATCCAGCATGTACCGGAGCACAAGCTCTGATAAATCCTTCTGCTGCTAATTCATGAATTCTGTCAATCGGGAACATACAGTTGATGTCTTTGTTAACATCACTGTTATCATATCCACCATGGGATACCATCAGATCGCTTGATGGTGTAGTGTTCTCTATCTTTCTCCAAGTGAAGTCACCTGCAAGGTTGAATCTCTCCTGACTCTTCTTATGAACACCTGCTGCTGTAGCAAGAGCGATAGACATATCTTTCAGCTCTTTTGTTACAGGAGTCCATACAGCCGGTGGAGTAATAGGAACGAATATTTCAGACTGTAAGCCTTTAACAACCGTTAAACTCATTTTTAATCCTCCTTATTATCATCCAAACGTGCGCGCATTTCTTCTTGTTTGCGTCGTTCTTTTTCTATGTTACTGACATATTTATCATTTACTTCAGGTCCTAATTGTTCCGGAAAACTCATGTTCCATCCGAATTCCTGACCAACTTTTGGCTCGGTATCACAGATAAACATTCTCTTCGGAGCTTTGAAGAATCCCAAACGACCTTTCAGGTCTATGCTGATGCTGCAATCATCAACGTCAACTACAACACCCTCCATATAAATGATTCTGTCTCCATAATTCAAACGCTCATTATTCATTCACGGTCACCCGGAATTAATCGTATTTCTCTTTACGTTTCTGGCTCATCGGAAGTGCCTGCTCATTGTCAACAAGATCAACTTTCTTGCCATAAGCTTCTTCAATCAGCTCAACGTTTGTAGATTTAACGTTTGGATTCCATTTCTTCTCAGCAGCTTTTACTTCTTCACCAGCCATTGCTGTCTTCAGCATAGCAAGTGCACGGATTGCATCTTCCTGGCAAAGAGTATTGCAACCAAGTACTTCGTTCTCAATACCGGACTCAGATTTGTTGTTATCAACCATGTACTGCATGTGTTTATTACCAACAACAAGTGCTCCCTGTACTGCACAGTAAGACATACCTACTGTCGGAACACCTCTCATACCGATCTGCTCAATATGACTTGCGAAGTCAATGTGGTTATTTCCGAAACCTTCTGTTGTAACGAAAGCACCATCCGCATCCATCATCTCTACTGTATGACCTACACGACGAGATACATAGAACTTCTCAGCATTGATCTGAGGAGATCCTACAAATACAACTCCGCAAAGGTCAACTTCCGGATCATGAAGTGCTTCCAGTACAAGAGGCTCTCTCCAATAATGTCTGGACATCTCTTTAGATGCAGGTCCGATACATGTTAATGCATGGATACATCCATCCAGTACTTCCAGCGGAGATACGCAGATCGGAACGTTTCCTAAGTCTACGTTAGCTCTTGCGCCAAGGATACCAACAGGTTCTACAGGAAGGATGAAGTTATCATGCATAGCTCCCTGTCCCATGATTTCCTTAACAATTACAACTTTTTTCTTTCCAGGACGACGGATAGATTTCAATTCCTCTGTATCTGCTACAAGGCTTTCATCTAACTCTTTCATTACTTCACGGATTTCCTGTGTAATGATGTCAAATGCTGTATGAGCAGCCATAGGTCCACGACGCTCCATGTTTGTCTTCTCCTGGATTACGATATTACCTTTGATAAAGATTTCTCCTTTATCTGGGCAACCCGGACGTCCCCACATGATGTTCTCATCAAGGTATCCTTCTGAAGAACCGAACTCACCGATCTGAACTCCGCCTTCATCTGTACCAGTCAGCATCATAACAACGCCATCAAGTACTCTTGTAACACCTTCACCGATGATTGAATCGCCTTCTTTTGTAGCGATTGGCTGAACATCCATGATAGTTTCTGAATATGTGTGATATTTATCAGGAGTGATAATTTCCAGATGGAAATCTTTAACTAATTCCTGATTAGCAATAACGTCTGCTTCAATTCCTTCACGGATGTAAAGAGTTGTTCCTTCGATCTTTGTCTCCGGTCCTCTCTTAACTTCTGTGATCTTGAAATGTTTTCTTGTTAATTCACCAGCAACTTTTTCTACGTCAGCGTCTGCTGCAGCTACTGTGTCTGCTGTAGCTGCTCCTGCTGGAACTTCTGCTACCGCTGCTCCTGATGCTCCAAGAGCTCCAACCGGGATCTCAAGATTGATATCTTTTCCTTCTCCGATATGAATCTTTAATGTTCCACCTGCAACCGGTGCTGCTGCAACTGGTGCTGCTTCCTCTGCCGGTGCCTCTGCAACTTCCTCTGCCGGTGCCTCTGTTGTAGGTGCTTTCACACCATCCAGGACATCATTTGTTAACGGGCAAAGAGAATCACAAGTTTTTGTAAGTTTTGCTCCTAATACCTCTTCGATTGTCAGGCATCCATCCAGAGTTAATAATCCTGAATCTACCAAATCATCAAAGATAGCCGGATCTTCCAGATTAGCTGGTTCAATTGTGATGCCAGCTTCTGCTCTACAGCATAATACCGCAGGATCATGAGCATGTTCTTTAGCTGTTTCAGCTGTGATTGACATATTGTTTCCCTCCTTGTATTGGTTGAAAAAATCTACCTGTGCTTTATCGCACATAGTAATGTATATATACAGCCACGCCCGGCAGAGAGATTAGTCTCTTTTTCCCCAGGCCGAAGAATCGGGGGTCTAAGGCCCTTGCCTGTACGTGACGGTATTACCTAAAATAGAATGTGATTAAAAGTCAATATCCTGACTTACCTGTTTAGAAACTCTCAGAGTTCTGTACAGTGGATGTCCGACTGTTCTCATAACATGGTCTGTCTGATGGAATACTTTCAAGCCCATCTTCGGTCCGGATGCCATAACTGTGTTAGAGCAGTCAGAGCAGTTACCGATGATGATATATTCACATTTGTCTTTCTTGAACTGCAGGTTGTTCTTAACCTGTCCAGGGCAGTTACCAGGTCTTAAGCACTTCAGTGGTGCACCCGGTTTATTCTCGATCGCCTGTTTACATCTGCACATAGAAACAACGTTTCCGTTCATCTTCTTAGCGATCTCTCTCATACGTTCTTCACTACCACCGCAGGCACATACTAATATACCTACATTAGCTCCGTGAAGATCCGGGAATTCAACAGTTACAAGAATTGCTCCTGTTGTCTTGGTAATCGGTGCATCTAATTCTGTAGATTTACCAGTGAAGGCTCCTCCCATGATGATCTCACCGTATTTGCCATCAATTCCACCTGCTTTCTCGATCAGTTCGCCAACGCTTACACCGATCGGCACATCCATATATACGTGTGCTGCATTACCACCATTCAGTTTTCCGCGAACCGTTAAGTTCTTGCTGATACATGGTCTCTTCTCATCGATTGCTTCTGCAACTCGACAGGCAGTCTCAACATTTACAACTACTGCTCTTGCAGCTGATGGAAGCTGAGTTGTATCAAGATTCACACCCAGACACTCTCTTACTACCGCACGTTCTTCTCCCATTGGATAAATATCCGGAAGCAGATGCATTGTAATAGCAGACTCCTTCTCAAGAGCTTTCTGCAGAGCTTTGATTGCTTTGTGATGTTTTTTCTTAATTGCGATAATCGTCTTCTCAGCATGTGTGATTTCCATGCAGTATTTGATACCGCGGATTACTTTATCTGTCTGTGTCTCAATCTGCTGTGTATTGTGCTCCAGTCCTGGTTCACACTCAGCAGCATTGATCAGGATATATCCACAGTCGATGCTGAAATCCTTTGGCAGTTCCGGGTTGATCTCCGGATTAATCTCTCCCATCGGAGTCTCTGCCAAGTTAATGTTAAGCTTAACTCCTGTCGGGAATCCAGCTCCTCCCATTCCAACTACTCCGGCTGCTTTTACCATATCCAGTTTACTTGCATCTTCCGGCACATCGATCGGCACGAATTCATCCGGCTGCTCATCTGCAGCTTCAATGATGATTCTGTCATCTGTAATCTCTGTTACTTTTCCGTATACACTGGCATAGATGTTAGCTCCAAGTCCAGTCGGTGTAGCAATCAGTGTACCTTTTTTTACATCTGCCCCAACTTCAACGCACGGTGCACACGGTGCGCCAACATGCTGACGTAATAAAATCTGTACTTTTCCCATGACACTATTCTCTCCTTTTCTTTTATATATAAGTAAAAAACGAAACCTATACCATAGTTCGTTTACTTATTCTGACTTAACTTCGCTGTTACATTCTGTTCTTCTGACTTTTAAACTTTTAATATAATATGTAGATAATGCATACTCTCCAGCTTTCTGCTGTGAGAATATAAATCGTATAATCATTATTATTCTTTTTTTATCCGTTGTTCAGCTCGCCACATTCCTTTATTCATAGATGCTTTCTATAAGTTATTTTTTTAACGCAACTTAGCTGCACTTCTTCTGGCGGAGGCATGTGGGAATCGAACCCACCCAGGACGCTCTTAACGCCCCACACTAGTTTTGAAGACTAGGAGGCACACCAGTCACCCATCTACCCCCATATTATGCGCTTTTCATTCGCTTGTTAAGAATAGCACAATATTCGTTATTTTTCAACACTTTTTATTTAAATTTATAATATCAAAAAAGCATTGACTTTTCAAGGGTTTTCGTAGATAATAGAAACAAGAGATTAAACGCGGTACTAGAATACGGTCTATTTGTTAATTTTATGTCGTACTTTTGTATGATTATTCGTGTTTATCACTGAATTTGCTCTCATTTTTTTGAGTCTATTTTAAAAAAGGCACATTGCAAACTCGGGGTTTCTATGTGTTTTTATAAAATTTATAGAGGTTTTCTATAAATAATAATTATTCAATATCTCATATTAAGGAGGGACTAATTATGGAGTTAAAAGCAAATGTGAATTTTGCAAACTACGAGGCAGCACTTCAGGTTGTTGACGCACATACAGCCGGAGAATTTTGCCGTATGGTAATCGGGGGATTTCCAGAGCCGGAAGGCAACACCATGATTGAAAAGAAAAAATGGATGGAGGAGAATTACGATCACGTTCGTACAGCTCTGATGCTGGAGCCTAGAGGACACCACGATATGTTTGGTGGTTTCTTATGCAAACCAGTCAGCGACGAAGCAGATCTGGGAGTTATCTTTATGGATACAGGCGGATATCTGAACATGTGTGGACATTGTACAATCGGTTCCGTTACTGTTGCAATCGAAGCAGGACTCGTTGAATCCCACGAAGGTGAAAACGAAGTTGTTCTGGAAGCTCCTGCAGGAATCATTCGTACAACAGCTGTGGTAGAGAACGGAAAAGTTACAGGTGTTACACTTACAAATGTACCTGCATTCGTTTACAAAGACAACTTAACAGTTAATATTGACGGAGTAGACATTCCTTATACTATTTCATTCGGTGGAAGTTTCTTCGCATTAGTTGATACAACTAAGCTTGACATCGGAGAGATCAACGCCAAGACAGTTCCGGCATACACAGCTCTCGGAATGAAGATGCGTGATAAGATCAATGCTGAAGTTAAGATTCAGCACCCAACACTTGACATCACAGAAGTTGACCTTGTTGAGTTCTACGGACCAACACCAAATCCGGATCAGGCTACTATGAGAAACGTTGTAGTATTCGGTGATGCTCAGGCTGACCGTTCACCTTGCGGAACAGGTACAAGTGCTAAACTTGCTACACTTCATAAATGGGGTGAGCTTGGCGTTGGAGAAGAATTCATTTACGAAAGCTTCATGGGAACACGTTTCAAAGGTGTAATCAAAGAAGAAACTAAGATCGGTGATTACGATGCAGTTATTCCAATGGTTACAGGTACAGCTTACCTGACAGGTGTTGCTACATATATTATCGATGGAGACGATCCGTTAAAATACGGTTTCCTTATCGGATAATTATTCATCAGATTATATTTACGGGAGAGAACCTGTTTCTTGGTTCTCTCTTGTTTTATTATAGCAGTATGGAAAATGTATCATGACAGCACGGCTACATCTCCACTGCTAACCAGCGATAAATCACATTTCACGGAATTTACCGCTCATATAACAACGAGGAAAGGAAACATCGTATGCCAAGGAAAAGACAATCCACAAAGAGCCGCATTGTTAAAGCTGCATGGAATTTATTTTTCAAAAATGGTTATGAAGATACCACTGTCGAGGATATCATAGCAGCATCCAAGACTTCCAAAGGTACTTTTTATCATTATTTCAAAGGGAAGGAAGCTTTGTTAAACAGTTTATCTTATCTCTTTGACCAGAAATACGAAGAATTATATGGTGTGATCGATCCTGCATTGTCTGCTTATGACAAATTGCTTTTCCTGAATCATGAATTATTTTATATGATCAAGACAAGTGTGGATATCAAGCTTCTTGCTTACCTGTATTCTTCTCAGTTGATCACCAAAGACAAAAAATCTCTGTCTGATCACAAGCGTTTTTATTTCACATGGATCACAGAGATTATTCAGACAGCTTTAGATAATGGGGAGTTCAAGAACACCAGCACAACTGAAGAATTAGTAAATATCTATGCTATGTATGAACGTGCCATTCTTTACGACTGGGCATTATTTAAAGGCAAATTTGATCTGACAGACTATAGTGACAAGCTGTTTCCACATGTCTTGGATACCTTTGTCGAAGGAGTTTAAAATTTTATAACAACAGGAAAAGAGCAGATGGAAAACCATCTGCTCTTTTCCTGTTGTTAGTTATGTTGTAGTATACTTATACAAGACACTCATGCATATTTTCTTCCTGAATCCCGTTCTTCTCCATCATCGCTTTGATCTGGTCACGTTCATCCAGGTTCGCGCACCAGGAAAGTCCGCATCCCGCTGATATCGCACGCGGCACCGGAATAATCCTTCCCGGAACGTTCTGCTCTTTACAAGCCTTTTCCATAGCCATAGCATCTGCTGTTGTATGGAATGTAATTATAAGTTTCATTTCTTTTTTTCTCATGTCAGTCTCACTACTCCTCTTACTCGTCTTCTGCCAGTTCGTGAATCGCACGAATTGCAGTATCCACTTCCTCGTCTGTATTATAATGGGAAAAGCTGAATCTTACAGCTCCCTGTTCAACCGTTCCAAGTGCTTCATGCATAAGCGGTGCACAATGCCCACCTGGTCTTGTTGAAATACCATATTCAGTAAGAAGTTCATCACTGACTTCTGCGGAATCATAATCACCGATATTCAGTGTCACGATCGCGCAACGCTCCTTCGTATCGAAGTCGCCGTATATTGTTACACCAGGCACATCCTTTACGCCATTATAAAAACGCCACATCAGATCTTGTTCACGGGCGCGTATTGCATCCACGCCTGTTCTCTCCAGATAGTCCATGGCTGCATGAAGGCCTGCAATTCCATGTCCATTGAGCGTTCCCGCTTCAAGCGCAGTCGGCATCTGCACCGGATGTTTTTTATTGTATGTCTGCACACCACTTCCGCCAACTTTCAGCGGTCTGACTTCCAGTCCTTCTCTCACATAAATTCCACCTGTTCCCTGTGGTCCCAGCAGACCTTTATGTCCCGTAAAGCAAAGAACATCGATATGCATCTTCTGCACATCTATCGGAAATATTCCTGCAGTCTGTGACGCATCAACAACAAACAATACACCATGTTCTTTCGCCATATCGCCAATCGGTTGTAATGGGATATAATTTCCTGTCAGATTCGATCCATTTGTACAAATAATCATCTTCGTCTCAGTTGTGATCGCATCTTCTATATCACGGATATCAAGAGTCCCTTTCGGATTGCTTTTCACAATCGTAAGTTTCACTCCCTTTTCCTGCATCTCATACAGAGGACGTAATACTGAATTATGCTCCAACATCGTTGTAATCACATGATCTCCCGGATTCAGCAATCCTTTGATCGCTATGTTAAGACTCTCAGTTGAGTTTGCTGTAAATGCAATCTGCTTCGGATTCTCTGCACCAAAGAAACGGCATAACTGATCTCTCGTATCATAAATCACTCTTGCCGCACTCAAGGACGCTTCATTCGCCCCTCTTCCGGCATTGCCCATTGAACTCATTGCCTGCACAACTGCATCAATCACTTCCTGTGGCTTATGCATTGTTGTAGCTGCATTATCCAAATAAATCATAACTCTTATCCTCTCATACAGGCGGATAACCGTCTGCTCTTAGTATACTTGTTTTTAATTCTCCCGTCTAATAGATATATTATATGTTCGTATCGCTTTATAGATTCCATCTATTAGTCTCGTCATTATACCGCTTTCTCGTCCTGTTCTTTCTTAAGTTCATGGCTTTCAAGCCCATAAACTTCTTTTACAATTTTCACAAAACGCTCTGCACTTCTTGATAGCTGATAATTCTTATTATATACAAGATTGATATCTCTGCCGTCATCACTCTCCGGAATAGGGAATGCAAGGAGAAACCCTGCTGCCACTTCATCTTTTGTTGCCAGCTTTGATAATACAGAAATTCCCATTCCCTGTCTGACAGACTTCTTGATTGTCTCCTGATTCTCAATACTTGCAATGATGTCCAGGTCTGTCATCTTGATTCCGGCATCTTTTAACTGATTCTCTGCTTCTTTACGTGTTCCGGATCCTTCCTCACGCATGATCACATGTTCCTCTTTCATCCAGGAAATATCTTCGGGATTCATCTTCTGCAGTTTCTGATATCTTTCTGTATTCGGCGTAATAATTACCAATTCGTCCTTATAGAACGGAATATATTTGCAATGTTTCTTTTCCAGAACCGTTCCGGTAAATCCGACATCTGCCATATGATCAATAATCTGCTGTACCACTTTGCTGCTATCTGTCTCAACAATTTTAATTTGTTCATCCGGATAACGCGCATTAAAACTCATAAGTGCTTTTGGGAGAAGATGCTGTGCCGGAATTGTGGAAGCTGCAATTGTAATTCCATGTTTTTTCTCACCTTTTTCCGTTCCAAAACTCTCTTCTATCTTCTTCTGCAGATCGATCATCTGCTTTGCATATTTGTATAATTCTGTGCCGTCATCAGACAGACTTACTTCTTTTGTATTTCTTACGAATAATCTTGCGTTTAATTCTTTCTCCAGCGATGAAATATGTGCACTGATCGTCGGCTGTGTCAGGAACAGATCTTTTGCCGCTTTCGAAAAACTACCACCTTCTGCTACTTTTACAAACGCTTCTAACTGTTTCAGATTCATTAGTATGCCACCCTTTCACTCTCTGCACCGGTTTTTTTCGTTACTTTGATACTGTCCATATACTCCAGAATCGGTTTTGCACTTTTTCTGCTCGTATCAAAAATGTCTCTTACCTGTGCAATTGTAATGATCGGATCTTCCGACAGTTTTGCTAAGATGATTTCCTTCGCTTTGTCCATATATTCAGCAAGCGTATACATGTCATCTGTAACTTTGACAATCTTTCCTTCTTCCAGCAAAATATTTAATATATCGTCTCCGATCTCCCGACTGACTTTTCCAAGATCAATCTCCGTATATTTCAGGAAATCATATTTTGCTTTGCGGAAGCTGTCAAGATAGGTTCCGGATACTTTCTCATAAGTATCATCTTTGGTGACTTCATAATCAGGTGTACATAAAAATTCATCTACACGTTTGATGTGTCCGTTGTTTTCTTCTTTTTCAATAATTTTATCAAATACATTTGGCTTCACTTTTTTGAAGAAAGTCATCTGTACTTCTGCTTTTTTCATTCCATAACGGTATGGATGCTCTTCTTCGTATTTCTCCAGTGCATCCGTCAGCTTCTTCGCTGCTTCACGCTCAGAATCCGCATGCCAGACATAAGTATCTTTTCTCATCGGGAATGTGTAAATCGTTCCCTCTTCTTCCAACTCTTTTACATCTTCTGCAACTTCTTCCGGTGACAGTGCAGTAAGCTTCGCAAGCTCTGTACAGGAAATCAGTGTATCGCCGTGTGCTTTCGCATGCAATGCGATAACATCTGCGGAGGAACCAGATTCCTTTCTTTCCAGTTCTTCAATGACATCGTCCTGGAATCTGCGCTTAATCTTCGGATTCGGCTCTAGGATCATGCCTCCACCGATCGTCTCCATCGGTGAATAGAAGCGGACAACAAATTTGTCTCCTCTTCTGACTGCAATCTCTTCTTCCAGGCGAAGCTGTACATAACCACTCTCACCCGGTCCGATTTCTTCCTTGTCAAGAAGAACTGCACGACATAAAATCTCGCTTGTTCCTGTGAAGAAATGAAGCCGCGAATGATTAGTCAGCACACGTAACGATGAGTCCAGCACATTCAGTTTTACATCAAGAAGATCTGTATTCTTCATACTGTTGACCGGCGCAAGCACGCATCCTCTCTTGATCTCCTTTTTCTTAACGTTGGAAAGATTGATTGCAACCCGCTGTCCTGCGTAACATTCTTTCTTATCCTCTCCATGCACCTGAATGCTTCGGATTTTACATTCTTTGCCAATCGGATACATCTCCAATGTGTCTTCTTTGGAAATCGTTCCAGATACAAGTGTTCCGGTGATAATCGTTCCAAATCCCGACAGTGTAAATGCACGGTCAATTGGAAGACGCGGGATCGTGTGAATATCCTTCTGGACAATGTCATCGCTTGTCAGATGCACGATCTCATCGATCAGTTTGTCCAGTCCCTGTCCGGTTGCGGCAGATACTTCCACCACCGGTGCTCCTTCCAGAAATGTGCCTGCCAGCTCGTCTTTTACATCTTCTTCTACGAGTTCCAGCCACTCTTCATCTACAAGATCACATTTATTCAATACAATAATACTTTTTTCAATTCCCAATAAATTCAGAATATCCATATGCTCTCTTGTCTGCGGCATGATTCCTTCGTCCGCTGCAATGACAAGCAGCACAAGATCCATTCCTACTACACCGGCAACCATGTTGTTAATAAATTTCTCATGTCCCGGAACATCGATGATTCCTGCACGATCTCCACCCGGAAGGTCAAAATACGTAAATCCAAGGTCAATTGTAATTCCACGGCGCTGTTCTTCTTCCCATCGGTCTGTATTTCTTCCGGTCAGTGCTTTAATGAGTGTCGTCTTACCATGGTCTATATGCCCGGCCGTTCCAATGATGATATTTTTCATAGCCATTCTCTCCTAACGTACTTCTATCAGACTCTTCTCTTCAAACACCTGCAGTTCCTGTAACTGCTTAGCGAGTAATTTGAAATTCTGTTCATCCATCGTTCTTACGTCGATCAGCACAGTGTCATTTGCTGTTCTCGGAATCAACGGCACCGGCATATGGCGCAGTCTTTCTTCAAGCTCTGTAATGCTGATCTTCTCAGGATTGATCGCAACGCCCATACTTGCGATACGCTCCAGAGGGAGAGAACCTCCGCCAATCTGTGATTCAAGTGGAACCACACTGATCTCGGCAGAAAGCTTTGCCGCTTTTAAAATACGGCATAATTTCTTAGCATCTTTAGTCACTTCGTCTAATGATTTTGTAATCATGCGAAGAACAGGAATGTTCTGAACTGCCTTTTCTTCAGACAGATATTCCTGTAATACAAGTTCCAGCGTTGCCGCTGTAAATTTATCAATACGGAGAGCACGGGTAAGCTGGTTCTTCTTCATCATATCAATGTATTTCTTCTTACCGATAATGATACCTGCCTGTGGTCCTCCCAATAATTTGTCGCCACTGAAGCAGACAACATCCGCACCTTTTGCAATGGATTCCTGTACAGTCGGCTCGTGTGTAAGACCGTATCTTTCCAGATCAATGAGCACACCACTTCCCAAGTCTTCCACTACCGGAAGATCATGTTCCTTCGCAAGCGGGATCAGTTCATCAATCCCTACTGTATCTGTAAATCCGACAATACGGTAATTGCTTGTGTGTACCTTCAGAAGTGCCTTTGTCTCTTCTGTGATCGCATCTTCATAATCATCATAGTGTGTCTTGTTGGTTGTTCCTACTTCCACAAGTGAAGCCCCACTCTGCTCCATAACATCCGGGATGCGGAACTTACCGCCAATCTCCACAAGCTCGCCACGGGAAACAATCACTTCCCCTCCTTTAGCAAGCGAGCTCAAAATAAGCATAACAGAAGCAGCGTTGTTATTGACTGCCATCGCAGCCTCTGCCCCTGTAATTTTGCACAACAATTCCTCGAAGTGCGAATAACGTTCGCCACGTCTTCCGGCTTCGAGATTATACTCCAAATTTGAATATCCTGTTGCAATAGCCGCTACCCTCTTCATATGTTCCGGGCTTATCGGTGCTCTTCCCAGATTGGTGTGGAGAATGGTCCCCGTACCATTCATTACCATGCGCATGTTCAGCGTATGCATTGCAGACACTGTCCGCTCGATCTTCTCCGTCAACGCTTCAATCTGTCTCTTTGCTTCCTCTTCGTCTTCACATTTTGCAATATAAGCACGCAGACGATTCATCTCCAGATGAATGGATTCCATAACCGTCTCCCGGCTATAAGTCTCTATCAACATCTGGACTTTCTCATCAGCAAGCAGCACATCCACTTTCGGGATACTGCGATACAACATATTCTTGTCCATATTTTTCTTCCTTCCACTTTTTCTTTGACTTAAAACAGTCGGATCAACTTGTCGCTCTTAGGTGCAACCTTTCCGATCACCGAAATCGTGGTATCCATGCTTGCATTCTTAAAATCTGCCAGCATCTCATTCAAATTATCCGGTGCCACACTGATTAACAATCCGCCGGATGTCTGTGGGTCATATAGCAGGTCCAGATAATACTCCGGAATAGAACCTGCGTCTACTTTCCCAATAGAATATCCTCGGTTCTTGTATGCTCCGGCCGGGACCAGTCCCATCTTCGCGAAATCGATCGCATCGGTAAGGTATGCAATGTCTTTAACATTGATTTCAAATGTCACATCACTGGCTGATGCCATCTCGACACAGTGACCGAGAAGTCCAAATCCTGTGATGTCTGTGCAGGCGCTGACGTCATATTTCTCAACCGCCTGTTTTCCTCTCTTATTCAGCGATGCCATAACCGTCTGCGCTTCTCTGATTGCTTCCGGTGATGCCATATCTGCTTTGATCGCAGTATTAACGATTCCGCTTCCTATCTGTTTCGTTAAAACCAGGATATCTCCCGGTCTGCATCCGTAATTCTTAAAGATCTTATCCGGATGCACAAAGCCTGATACACAGAGACCATATTTCGGTTCATCATCCTGCACCGAATGTCCTCCTACCAGAACAGCTCCTGCTTCCTTCACTTTGTCTGCTCCTCCGGCAAGGATATCCCCCAAAATAGCTGGATCCAGGCAGTTCGGGAATCCAACAATATTCAAAGCTACTGCCGGTTCTCCTCCCATCGCCCACACATCACTCAGTGAATTGGCTGCTGCAATCTGTCCGAACATATACGGCTCATCTACGATCGGTGTAAAGAAATCCACCGTCTGTATCATAGCAATATCATCTGTCACTTTATATATAGCGGCATCGTCCGACGTCTCAATACCTACGATCAGGTTCTTGTCCTCGAACTTCGGCAACTTACCCAGAACCTGGGCAAGGGTCTCAGGACCAATCTTAGCTGCTCACCCTGCCGTCTTCGTCAAGCTTGTCAGTTTTACATCTGATTTCATACTTGTTTTCTCCTCTCCTTGGTATTGAATGTAACTTCCGCCTCCTGCGAGGCTGTTTCCGCTATACATCTATTATATAGCCTGTTAAATATATACAAATAAGCCGGACTTCCTGTGCGACTCACAAGTGTCCGGCTCTATTACCTCTGTTACAAAATCTGTCTGGACAAATGATTAAGGTCTGATGATCTTACCAGCACCTGCCATTGTCTCAACAATACTGTACATATTTGTTACAGTTCCTACCACCAGTTTTTCTTTCAATCCATAATAATCAAGGCATGTTCCACATGTCAGAATCTGAACCCCCTGTGCTTCCAGTGACTTCAAATCTTCCAATGAATCAGAGCCTTCTGTGGTCAGAGTCGCTCCACCGTTATAGAATAACATAGTTTTAGGTAAAGTATCAAGCTGTGTTATTGCAAAGATGAAACCTTTTATTAATACTTTTCCAAGTTCATCATTACCAGATCCCATGCGGTCTGAATTAATTACTACAACTGTGTTATCTCTTGCGTCCGGCATACAAGTCTCCTCTCCTTCGCTTACTGTCTCAGGTGCTCCGTTCATCTGGATCGTAACTTTGTATTCTTTGTCAGCGATCTTCTCAGACTTTACTGCACCGCCTGAGCTTTCAGCCATCTTTGTTACGTTCTGAACGGCGATCTCATTGTCAACTAAAACTTCGATCGTCTCCGGGCCTGTGAGCGCCTGCATTGCCTTTTTGGTCTTTATAACCGGGATCGGGCAATTATCTCCCATAGCATTAACTGTAATCATAATGATTCTCCTTTCATGCCTTCCCTTTTTTATCTTATATAGATATATTCTATCATTGATGTGCGGAAAGGTAAATAGATTTCTTATTTGTAATTATATGATATTGTCCATCCTTATAAAAAGCCGGACACATCGTTCCTTTTTTAAACACTTCCAGAAATTCTTCCATTGTATGTACTTTCTCCGGAAAATAAGTGGCGCATACACCAACTTTCTCCGGTACATGGCAGTCACTGGAACCAAGTGTGAAAAGTCCAAGTTCTTCTGCATATTCAGCAGCCTTATAACATGCTTCAAGCGACGTACTTCCATTCAAGACTTCCAACCCATCCAGTCCGTGCACGGTGCGTAAATTATCTTCCAGTCCTCTGTTATTATTGCGAAATGGATGTGCTGCAAAACACACGCCGCCCTGCGCTTTGACAAGATCAATAAAATCCTGTGCAGGTATCCGTTCTTTCGGATACTCTTCAATTCCAAATGCCACTATATCGCCCTGCAGGGAGAAAAATTCAATTCCTGTAAAGATTGGGAAATTCTCACGTCTGGAATATTCTGCTGCATATTCCTTAAGCCCCATGCTGTCATGATCTGTAATGCAGATTCCGTCCAGTCCTTTTGCCCTGGCGATGCGTACCATCTCATCCAGTTTCAGAAAACTGTCTTTGGAATATGTCATCTCATGCATATGTGTATCGATCAGCATAATCATTTCCTCCCATAGTTGTCTGTTTTTTCAACTGTTCTTCTCTTTCTATTATATAAACTCCTGTCCCGTGCTTCAAATAGAGTTTTTTAATATATATTCATTATTATAGAAGTTGTCTATAGGCTTTCTTTTTCTTTTCCGCCATGCTATAATCTTTCATGAATGACTATGCTAACAAATCATGAGAAAGGTTTTTAATTATGTGGATTGCAGATCAATGGAAAGATTATGAAGTAATAGATTGCAGCAAAGGAGAAAAACTGGAACGCTGGGGTGATTTTCTTCTTGTGCGCCCGGATCCGCAGGTAATCTGGGATACCAAAAAGACAAACAGTGGCTGGAAACATCCGAACGGACATTATCACCGCAGTAAAAAAGGCGGTGGCGAATGGGAATTTTTCGATTTGCCAAAACAGTGGCAGATTCATTATAAAGAGCTGACATTTAATCTGAAACCATTCAGCTTCAAACACACCGGACTTTTCCCGGAACAGGCAACCAACTGGGACTGGTTCTCCGATAAAATCAAAAACGCCGGACGACCGGTAAAAGTTCTGAACCTTTTTGCCTATACCGGAGGCGCTACTCTTGCGGCTGCCGCAGCCGGAGCAAGTGTTACACACGTAGATGCGTCCAAGGGAATGGTTACATGGGCGAAGGAAAATGCAGCCTCTTCCGGTTTATCCGATAAACCGATTCGCTGGCTTGTCGATGACTGTGTGAAATTTGTAGAACGTGAGATCCGCCGTGGCAATCACTATGATGCGATCATCATGGATCCACCTTCTTATGGAAGAGGTCCGAAAGGAGAAATCTGGAAAATCGAGGATGCCATTCATCCGCTTATCAAATTATGTACGAAGATACTCTCTGCCGATCCGTTGTTCTTCCTTGTAAATTCCTACACAACCGGTCTGGCACCTGCTGTTCTGACTTATATGATCGCGACAGAACTTGCACCATGGCACGGACATGTAGAATCCCAGGAAATCGGTCTTCCGGTCAGCAGCACCGGCCTTGTCCTCCCTTGCGGAGCATCTGGACGCTGGTCTAAAGAGATATAGCATTTTTGTCCGATATGATGTATGCTATAACTATAAGATGATGTTTGGGAAAATATCCCAGACAAGGACACGAAAGTTTTCTAACGGAGGAGAAAAGATGGAAAAATATGTATGTCAACCTTGCGGCTATGTTTATGATCCGGAAAATGGGGATCCGGACGGAGGTATCGCTCCCGGAACAGCTTTTAAAGATCTGCCGGACGACTGGCTCTGCCCGATCTGTGGTATGGGAAAAGAAGTATTCGCAAAAGAAGACTAATACGGATACGCCGTGTAAACTTGTCAAAAAAACATGGACATAACAAAAGGAGACCAGCTGTATATTGAGAACACCTCAGCATACATCCAGTCTTCTTTTTATTATGTATGAAACACACCATATTGCATAATTTCCCCATGATATCTCATTGGAAAATATAATTCCAAAGAGTTTTTATGATTGAAAATTATACACTCCCCTCTAAAAACGGAATCACTTCCCCAAGATCAGCAAACTTCCGGTAAATCAGCTTTTTTATCTCTTCTGTCGGCCGGAGCAGATCCGGAATCATGATGGTATGTAATCCTGCTGCCACCGCCGACCGAATTCCGCCCGGTGCATCTTCAAATGCCAGTCCGTTTTCCGGACGCAGTGCAATACTCTCACAGGCACGGAGATAGATTTCCGGATCTGGTTTTCCTTTTGTCACCATATCGCCAAATACACCGCCGTCAAACCACTGATAAAGTCCCGCATCCGTCAGCACGCGCTCTGCATACTCTCTGCTTGACGAAGTTGCCACTGCGGTCTTGTAGTCATGCGTCTTTGCATATTCCAGTAACTCTGCTGCTCCTTTTTTCACCGGAAGTCCCTCTGTATCTGTAATCTGATAAAAATATTTGGATGTCAGTTTCTGAAATTCTTCATAAGGAAAATCTACGCTGATCGCATTTTTAAAATACTGTCTGCGGCTTTTTGCATTCATTCCCAGTGTATGGTAGATCTGCTGCCCCATTCCTTCTATTCCGAGTTCTTTGCCGGACAGCTCCCACGATCTCTGCACAATCCGCTCCGAATCAAGCAGCAGACCGTCCATATCAAATACAAATCCTTCTATTTTCTTTCCATTTATTTTCATGACAATGCTCTCCTGTATCTCCAATTATTACTCATGATAGTTATTTTACATCATTTACCTTAGTTCGATTGTTTTCTATTATACACAATTCTAAATCTAAAGAAAACCTTATGTCTTCCTGAAATTTTTGTGATATCTATTGTATCCATCCGATATAGATACTAAAATGTAAATCGTTTTAGGAGGGATTTTTTATGAGTATGAATACTGCAAATAAGGGAAAAGATATCTTCGACAATGATTTTGAAGTTATCTACGAAGGGGATCTTCCTGATATTAACATTGATACAGATGATAATTACAAAGATGTACTTTCCAGTCTTTCCGATCTGGATACAACAAAGCATATCGATTATGTGGAAGAAAATTATACTACTTCATTCGATGAGACGCCAGAAGAATATATGAAACGGAAGCGCGGCGGCAAGGTATCCGGCAATGATTCTGACAAAAAACGTTCTTCTGATAAAGGCGGGCGCAAAAAGGGCGGTTTTCATCTGCCAAATTTTCTGTCTCCTTTGAAGAAAGGCGCAGCAACCGGTGGAAAGATCGCTGCTAAAGCAACACACAAGACGTTGAATCTCCTGCTCCGTGCCGGAACTCTGGTACTCATTGCTATTATTTTCTGCATGCTGGGACTGACATTCTGGAAAAACGCTCCGGCTTACGGAAATATTGCTGCGGCAGTCGCACAGAAGAATTATATTCTGGGTGCTTATCTTGGTGTTGCCTTATTCCTGCTTCTCGTGGAAGCAGTCACATTTTTAATCGTGCTTTTCGGAAGCAGTACTTATGGGAAACGCGGACACCGTTACGATAAAGGCAAAGGCTGGTTTTCTTTTATTTTTATCTATGCAGGTGCATATCTGTCTCTGTATTTTGGAAATCTGATCCCGGCTTCTCCGGCTCCGCTTCAGGGTTTAAAAGGAGCACTGCAACTCTACGGCGGACTTGCTTCCGCTCTTCTGCCACTCTGCGCGCTGGGTGTTGTAAGCTGCTTTGTAAGAAAATATGTGATACGATAGTTAATCAGTTTTCTACAGATGCTATAGTTATTGAATATATTTAATAAAGCAAAAGCAGCTCCATGCTATGAAATCTCAACTGAGATACATAACGCGGAGCTGCTTCTCTTATGTTCCGGGGGAAATGTCCCCTTTTACATATTTACTTTTATTTATCCTTAATTTCTTATCAGTTAATCAATTGAAATGAGTGTACGCCGTGTGTACAACCATTGACATCAGTGGTCATGTTATTATACTTTCCGACTTTTTCAGCAATTTCTTCCTTGGAAAGTGTTTGACCAAGGAGTTTTGTTGCTGCTTCTTTCTGTCCTGCAACAGTCTTTAAAAAAAGACCACCACTTTCGTGATGATCTTCTTCGTAATTGATATTATATCATGTAGCAAATGCGGATGACAGGACTTGAACCTGCACGTCGGGGACACCAGATCCTAAGTCTGGCGCGTCTGCCAATTCCGCCACATCCGCATGCAAACTGCCTAAATAATATACTATATTTTCTGCATATTTGTCAACTGGTTTTTTATAATCATCTGTTTCCTGTTATTTCCGGGACATTTCGAAAATTTCCCTTAAATAACCTGATGCTCCATCCATTTTCCACTTTTAAAGCGGATACTGTAAATAATCGCACGGACTGACCAGTCAGTGAACATTCCGATCCATACTGCAATCGGTCCGAAACCGAGCACTCTCGCAAGAAACATCGCAAGTGTGACACGACAAAACCACATGATGAGCGCCGATGTAACCATCGTAAATTTCACATCCCCGGCTGCACGGAAACCGTATGCCGGTATAAATGCCAACGACCACACAATTGGTTTTGCAATGGTGATACAGCCAACCATGAAGATACACATTTTTGCACTCTTTGCTTCCATTCCACCGAAAGTCGTAATTGGATGTACGAGCGCAAAGATCAGCAGACAGCTTGCAATCACGACAACTTCTGACACGGCTGTCATCTTCTTAATATAGTAGGCTGCCTCATCTTTTCTTCCGGCTCCCATACATTCTCCGACTACCGTCATCAGTCCGACGCCTATTCCAATTGCCAGAATACCATTCAGATTTTCCAGGATATTTGTCATTCCCTGCGCAGCAATTGCGGCCGTCCCCATCATAGACACCGTAGACTGGATTGCCAGTTTACCAAACTGGAACATACTGTTTTCGATTCCCGACGGAATACCAAGATACAGAATCCGGCGGATCTGTGACCAGATAGGGCGAATACTAAGATACCCCCTCAGGCGGATAATAAGTTCCGGACGGCGCAGAAGACACAGCACTGCAATCATCGAAAATGCACGCGACAACATGGTCGCTGTTGCCGAACCGATAACTTCCATATGAAATCCCCATACAAACAGTATATTTAATATGAGATTCAGAATATTTGCACACAGTGAAATCATCATCGGCGTTTTACTGTTTTCCTGTGCACGGAATATGGACGAACCATCATCATACAACGCAATAAACGGATAGGATATCGCTGAAATAATAAAATATTGTCTGGAATATTTCATAACCTGTGGTTCTACTTCTCCAAAGATCAGCCGCAGGAGCGGTCCATTTGCTGCCAGACAGATTGCTGCAATCACCACAGACAATACAAATGTGATAAACAGAAGCTGTCTTGCCGCTTCATTTGCTTCTTTTTCTTTTTTGCATCCAAGATATTGGGAACATACAACTGTTCCTCCTGCTGCCAGTGCATAAAACGCCTGAACGATCAGTACGTTGATGGCGTCTACCAGACTGACTGCCGAGATTGCCGCCGAACCCAGATTGCTGACTACCATTGTTCCAACTGTTCCCATCATGGAATTTAGCAACTGATCAAATGCCAACGGTGCCATCAGTTTCCACAATGCTTTATTAGAAAACATGTGTTTTCCCACTTTTTTTCCTTCTTTCTACATAAACAAAAAAACGCAAACCCCAAAGGATTTGCATCTATATT
>UMGX01003847.1_pt1 | contig 116195 bp, 94 predicted proteins | sample 1965411 | NCBI WGS metagenome assembly UMGX01 (sample SAMEA4836086, study PRJEB28245) | human gut metagenome | biome: gut microbiome; material: fecal sample | place: Denmark | collected 2008 | reverse complement strand
ACGGTGCGCTACAACATCACGGGCAAACCGCCTGACAAGCCGAACATCCTGATCGTTTCGTCTATGAGCTACGTTGCCGTGCGGGGCAAGGGACCGTCGATGACGACTTCGACGGGTTCATCAGGCGCGGCGGGCTCGCTGGGTCCTACGATTACGATGACATCTCGGAGTCGTACGGCTACATCCGCGACGTCTACAAGACCATCCTCACGCGCGACCTTGTTCAAAAGTTCTCGCTGCCTGATTCTACCGTGCTGGAGAGTTTGGCCGAGTACATGATGGACAATTCCGGCAACCTCAACTCGCCCAACAACATCGCCAATGTGCTCGACGCCAACAGGATTCCCACCAACCACGTCACTGTCGGGCGCTACAACTCCCACCTCCGCGATGCCTTCGTCTTCTATGAGGCGAAACGCTACGACATCAAGGGGAAGAAGTACCTGAGTACGCAGGCGAAGCATCACGTATGCGACTCGGGTATGCGCTATGCGGCCCTGGGAACGCGCGACATGGACTGGGGGCGCATGTACGAGAACACGGTCTTTCTGGAACTGATGAGGCGAGGCTACGAGACCTACGTCGGGAAGCTGCAGCAAAAGGAGGTCTACTTCGTTGCGAAGAGGGGGTCGGAGCTCGTCTACATCCAGGTAAGTGACGACATCAGCTCCGAATCGACACTCGAGAGGGAGCTAGCGCCTGCACGGGAAGCACCGTCGTCATATAGGCGGTCGAAAGGATGGATGTCAAAGGAGGGTCCTGGGTACATTGCCCAGGACCCTCCTTGTTTAGCATTTGTGGCACGGCCATTGCACGCGAAGGTGGCTCGTGCTGAGTGCGTCGCACGCCCCGCGTCGCACCTAGTCGAACAGGCTTGGCATGTCGTCGTCCTTCATGAGGGCGCCGGCGGAGGGCAGACTCTGGGCGGTGAACTTCTCGGCGGAGACGCCGGCGCCCAGCACCTCCTCGGCCGTGCTCACGGTGGTGATGGCGCGACCCTTCTTGGCGGTGAACGCCTGGACGCCCTGTGTGTTGGTTGTCGTCTTAGTCTTGAGCAGCGACGTGTTGAAGTTCATCAGGCGGTAGTCGCTCGAGACCAGCGCGATGTCGCGGTTCTCCTTGAGCACCTGCGCATATAGCAGCTTAGACCCGCCGTAGATGGCGTTCTTGAGGCGCTTGCGGTTGGTCTTAGTGACGTAGCCGGCGAGCGCGACGCGCACCGCGCGCCCGTTCTCAAAGACGAACAGCACGTCGGCCTTGTAATCCTCCGGGTCGATGACCCAGATCACGCTCTCGTCGGGATCCATCTCGAGGTCCGTCGCCAGGTACGAACCCAACTGCGCGGACTTGGTGTCCTCAAACGCCGCGACCTTGCATTTGTACACCTGGCTCTTGTTGGTGAATACCAGCAGCTCGTGCGTGTTGGCGGACGGGAACTCGATGAAGGGCTCGTCGCCGTCTTTGTATTTGAGCTCCGCGGCCTTGCGCAGAACGCGGTCCGTCATCTTTTTGAGGTAGCCCTCGCGCGAGAGCATGATGGTGACCGGGTACTCCTCAACCTCGGGCTCCAGGCTCACCTCGATGACGTCGGACGGCTCGATCCTGCCCGTGCGGCGCGGCATGACGTACTTCTTGTTGACTGCAGCCAGCTCGTCGCGGATGACCTTTTTGATGTTGTCCTCGCTCGAGAGGATCTCCTCCAGCTCGGCGATCTCGGCCTCGAGCTTGGCGATGTCCTTGGTGCGGTTGAGGATGTATTCCTCGTTGATGTTGCGCAGCTTGAGCTCGGCCACGAACTCCGCCTGGGTCTCGTCGATGTCGAACCCGCGCATCAGGTTGGGGACGACCTCGGCCTCGAGCTTGGTGCCGCGGATGATGGCGATGGCCTTGTCGATATCGAGCAGGATGGCCTCCAGGCCGTGCAGCAGGTGGAGGCGCTCGGACTTCTTGCCCAAATCGAAGCTCACGCGGCGGCGTGTGGACTGGATGCGCCACGCAACCCACTCATGCAGGATCTGGCGCACACCCATGACGCGGGGATAGCCGTCCACCAGGACGTTGAAGTTGCACGAGAACGAGTCCTGCAGCGTGGTGGTGCGATAGAGCTTTGCCATGAGCTTCTCGGGATCGACGCCGCGCTTGAGGTCGATGGCGATGCGCAGACCGGAGAGGTCGGTCTCGTCGCGGATGTCGGCGATCTCGCGCACCTTGCCCTCCTTGGAGAGCTTGATGATGCGGTCGATGATGATGTCGGTCTTAGTGGTGTAGGGGATCTCGTAGACCTCGATGATGCGCTCTTCGGGGACCCAGCGCCAGCGCGAGCGGATCTGGAAGCTGCCCAGACCTGTCTCGATGATGCGCTCCATCTCCTCGCGGCGGTAGATGATCTCGCCGCCGGTGGAGAAATCGGGCATGGGCATGTACTCGAGCAGGTCACAGCTGGGGTCCTCGAGGAAGCGCATGGTGGCGGTACAGACCTCGTTGAGGTTGAAGCCGCAGATGTCGGAGGCCATGGCCACGCCGATGCCCTTATTGGCCGAAACCAGGATGTTGGGGAACGTGGTGGGCAGCAGGCGCGGCTCCTTCATGGCGCCGTCGTAGCTGTCCACGAAGTCGACCGGGTCCTTGTCGATGTCCTTGAAGATCTCGGCGCAGATGGGGGAGAGCTTGGCCTCGGTGTAACGCGAGGCGGCGTAGGTCAGGTCGCCCGAGTAGTACTTGCCAAAGTTGCCCTTGGACTCCACGAACGGCGCGAGCAGTGCCTCGTTGCCCGTGGCGAGGCGGACCATCGTCTCGTAGATGGCGGCGTCGCCGTGCGGGTTGAGCTTCATGGTCTGACCCACGATGTTGGCGCTCTTCTGGCGCTCGCCCTTGAGCAGGCCCATCTTGTACATGGTGTAGAGCAGCTTGCGGTGCGAGGGTTTGAAGCCGTCGATCTCGGGGAACGCGCGTGAGACGTTGGTGCTCATGGCGTAGGGCATGTAGTTGGTTTCGAGCGTCTCCGTGATGGGCTGCGCCGTGACCTCCGAATGCAGGCCGATGACGTTGTCGGTGTTGACCTGCTTCTTCTTGTTAGGGGTGTTGGTTTTCTTCTTAGCCACGATTTCCTCTTGATGCTTCCTTTAGGGCCGTTGTGCTGTAGCGCGTGCGGGGCCGCCGGATGGCGGGCGCGGGGCTTGTCGCGGGCTGACGCCGCTCGTCCTGGCCGCCCGTCTTTACTGCAGGTCCAGCTGGTCGAGATATTCCTTGCCGTGCTCGGCGATATGGCGCTTACGGCCGGCCTCGTCGTTGCCCAGCAGCAGGTTGAACATGGACTCCATCTTGGCCACGTCCTCGGGCTCCACCTTGATCAGGCGGCGCGTCTCGGGGTTCATGGTGGTGAGCCACATCATGTCCGGGTCGTTCTCACCAAGACCCTTGGAGCGGTTGATGGAGCACTTCTGGTCGCCGATCTCGGTCAGGATGGCGTTCTTCTCGAGCTCGGTGTAGGCGAAGTAGGTCTTCTCCTTGCAGTTGATTTCATACAGCGGCGACTCGGCGATGTAGACGTAGCCCTCGTCGATGAGCGTGGGCACCAGGCGGTAGAGCATCGTCAGGATGAGCGTGCGGATGTGATAGCCGTCTACGTCGGCGTCCGTACAGATGATGACCTTGCTCCAGTTGAGGTTGTCCAGGTCAAAGGCGCCCAGGTTCTTGATGCGCTTGTCCTTGATCTCCACACCGCAGCCCAGCACGCGCATGAGGTCCATGATGATGTCGGACTTGAAGATGCGCGGGTAGTCCTCCTTCAGGCAGTTGAGGATCTTGCCGCGGACGGGCATGACGCCCTGGAACTCGGCATCGCGCGAGGTGCGGATGGCGCCCGCCGCCGAGTCGCCCTCTACGATGTAGACCTCACGACGAGTCTTGTCCTTGGAGCGACAGTCGATGAACTTCTGCACGCGGTTGGCCATGTCGGTCTTTTGTTGCAGGTTGGTCTTGATGCTCTGGCGGGTCTTCTCGGCGTTCTCGCGCGAGCGCTTGTTGATGAGCACCTGCTCCATGATCTTGTTGGCGGCGTCTTTGTTCTCAATCAGGTAGGTCGCCAGGCGCTCCTTGAAGAATGCCGTCATGGCCTGCTGGATGAAACGGTTGTTGATGGCCTTCTTGGTTTGGTTCTCGTACGACGTCTGGGTGGAGAAGCAGTTGGTCACCAGCACCAGGCAGTCCTGGACGTCCTGCCACTTGATGGAGCTCTCGTTTTTGTTGTACTTGCCCTGTTGCTTGATGTAGGCGTCGATCGCGCTGGTAAGCGCGCTGCGGGCCGCCTTTTCGGGCGAGCCGCCGTTCTCGAGCCACGAAGAGTTGTGGTAGTACTCCTGCATCTGGAAGGTGCGCGAGAAGCATAGGCACGCCGTGATCTTGACGTTGTAGTCGGGAAGGTCCTCGCGGTCGCGGCCGCGGCGGTCCGCCTCGATGAAGAAGGGCTCGGTGAGGTAGTCGGCGCCCACCTTTTCGAGCACGTAGTCCTCGATGCCCTTGGGATAGCAGAAGTCCTCTTCAGTGAACTCGCCGTCGTCGCCCTCGATGCGCAGGCGGAAGGTCACGTTGGCGTTGACCACGGCCTGGCGGCGCATGGTCTCGCGGTACCAATCGTGGGGGATGCTGATCGAGGTGAAGACCTCCAGGTCCGGGCGCCACTTGATAGTGGTGCCGGTGCGGTCCTCGTCTGAGGGCTCGATTTCGAGCGCCTTCTTCTTGGCGCCGACGACCTTGCCCTTCTTGAAGTGGAGGGAGTACTTGTTGCCGTCGCGCCAGACCGTGACGTCCATGTACTCGGAGGCGTACTGGGTCGCGCAGGAGCCCAGGCCGTTGGTGCCCAGCGAGAAGTCGTAGTCGCCGCCCTCATTGTTGTTGTACTTGCCGCCGGCGTAGAGCTCGCAGAAGACGAGTTCCCAGTTAAAGCGTTTTTCGGACGGGTTCCAATCGAGCGGGCAGCCGCGGCCGTTGTCCTCGACCTGGATGGAGCCGTCGCGGAAGGCGGTGAGGGTGATCAGCTTGCCGTAGCCCTGGCGCGCCTCGTCGACGGCGTTGGACAGGATCTCAAAGGCGGCGTGCGCGCAGCCGTCGAGCCCGTCCGAGCCGAAGATGACGGCGGGGCGCAGGCGTACGCGCTCCTCGTCCTTGAGCTGACGGATGCTGTCGTTGCCATAGTTTGCGGTGTTCTTTGCCATGCTCGCTCTCTCGGTGGTTCCCTTTTGCGTCTTTGTAGCCATATAGATGAATACCGTAGCATAGCCCAGCTCGTGTTGGGTCTCGTCCAATCGAAATCCATCGAACAGAAGTTCGTGCGTCGAGGGTACACGTACTTTTCCTGAGCTCGGAAATCAGGCTAGCGTCTGCGCAATATCGCCTTGCCCCTTAAAGTGCGAATGGCCTGGCGCGGGTATAATCTGGCGGAAGGGCAGCCATGGAGGTGCGTAATGTTCTACAACTATGCGGAGCTCGAGGATGGGACGCAGCTGGCGTTCTCCAACGTCCTTGACGGTGGTGAGGTGCAGGTTTCTATTGAGCGACCCGTTGAGCTTGGGTTTGACTTCGCTATGTGCACGCTTCCTGCATTTGAGTGGTCGGAAATCGAGGGCTTCGACGAGGCTGACATCGCGCGTCTCGACTCCTTTGTCCACAACAACGCGCAGCTGATTTTGCGACTTGCTCGGGAGGCATCGAGGGAATATGCCTAGGCTCTTCCTCTTCCAAGGTTTCGCTATCTTTTTTTGGACGGGTGAGGACGGTGAGCCCGTGCACATTCACGTGGCGAAAGGCCGTCCCACCGTAGGGGCAACCAAGATTTGGCTGACGCGCAATGGCGGCTGTGTGCTTGCGAACAACGGCAGCAAGCTCAACAAGAAAGACCTTGCGAACGTGATGGACTTTATCCTCGCGAACTATGACGAAATTTGCGAGCGCTGGAAAGCCTACTTCCATGGGGATATCAGTTTCTACAAGTAGTCGTTGGTTTTGTCGCATAGTCCCACGTAGTGGCAGATGAGCGTCTCGGCATGGGGCGTGGCAATGCTTACAGCCCAAGCTCAGCGATTACCTGCCTCATGGCGAGGGCCCATTCGAGCTGCTGTGATATGAACTCTGGCCATGCGTTTTCGTTGCCTTTGATCTTGCATCCACTCTTGTAGAGGCGAAGTCCCGATGCTTTTTTGGCGTCGAAAGGCGTGGCCGTAAGGCCCAGGCACCTTTCAAATAGAACGGCGTTCTCTATGGCTTTGTGGCCGATTTCCTTATCGTCGGGTACGTAGAACTCTATTCCGGTGCGACCATGTTGCGTGTCTATCAGGAGCGCGATGTGGTAAGCCGAAGTGCCGCATCGAAGCGTGGTCCAGTGGTCTTTAGAGGGCTTTTGCGGATTGAACACTTTGAGGAACTCGGGCGTCGACTTGGCGATTTCGCGGTACTTGGTCCAATACGAGAGCTTGACGCGCTCGGTTTCGGAGAGACCCTCGTTGAGCTTGATGGTCTTTGTCCACTCGTTGGGCTGTTCGACTACGCTGAAGCGCGGTGCCGGAAACGAGTCGCCGATGGACCACAGCTCAATTTCGACCAGGAAAAAGCCAAAACTGCTGTCAGTGTGTTGATTGAGCCATTCAATCGCCTGACGATGTTCATCGCGGGCATGCGCCACCACCCACACGACAATCTCGGCGCCCTTACCTGCAGCGTAGGTAATCACCTTTCCCAGATGATCATGATTGGTGTCCTCGAGCTGGTTTTCGATGATTGCCTTGCGTCCGGTTCCGACTTCCTGTGCATAGATATCCACATTGAACGAGCCTACGGATGACTCGGTTTCTATGAGCTCGAGTTCAATGCCGACAGCCGAGCTTAGCATGGCGAGGTTTGACTCCTCGGAGAGCCATTTGGTGAAGTCGAGTGCCTCATGGGGCCACACGTCGCGGAGCTCAACTTTCTTCAGAGTGTCCAGGTTGTATTTCATGGGCTCTCCTTCGCATTGGTGTTTTCGAGCGATTGAAGGCCTTCTTCGATGAGAAATCAGCTTCTACGGGTAGGATATCTCACCTCATATTAAAAGAGAGAGGGTTGTTCAATAATTGAGTAACTGCTGATCCCCGTTGCCCGCCGGAATGACGGCGATTCGTCCGGAAAGACAGTGTGGATAGGCGTTTCGTGCGGATGGCTTGAAATTTGTTGCAGTAAATGTGGGGAGTCTTAAGCGCGGTGTTTTTGGCACCCTGTTTACCTGGTGCTTCTTTGACGCATTGCGATGCTCTACTCCAAAGGAGGCTGCCTAACTGCAACAAATCGTCGCGCTTGTGTCCTGGTTCGGCCTCTACCGGTCCAACTATTTGTCCGCAGTCCCAAACGTCGGACGACTGAAGATAGGTTCCATGCGTATTAACTGCTGCCTTGTGCGCGGTCGTAAGTAGAGCTTGCTGGGCGGGCAAACCGTTGGTGCTTTGGTTGTGGAGCCTTGCTCCTTCTGAAAAACGTTGAATTCAACACTTTTACGTCCATAAAGATGTCGATGGCAGCAACAATAAGGATGAAGCCTCTCCTTACCTCTCGCCCCCTTCAACCGCATTGCGGTGTGGTACCGTGCAGCCAGCGTAACCTAGCAAAGACAGATGAGGTGCTCCTATGGATATCGTCGAGGCGATTGAGCGGTCTGATTCGCGGAATGACCTGGAAACGATGGACTATCGTGTAGTTTTCGACGTCCCGCACGACGATTTGGATGCGTTCTAGTTGTCTTGGCTGATCTCACTTGTAGTTAATGGTATGGCCGGAACTTCGTGCCTGCTTAATTGTATGGGGGTTGCATGATGGAAATTCAGCCAAATGAGATGTGTCCTTGCGGCCGTGGCAGGAAATACAAAAAGTGTTGTAAGAAGCAGGGGATCATCTGGTATCGAGAAGAGGATGGCTCATATACTCAGGAGTATCGAGCCCTTATGCCTCAAGAGATGATAGAGGTGCTCAAAAAGTCTCGTGATAGATTTTATGCACTATTTGGTAGGGAACCTTGCGATGATGACTTAGTCGTGTTCGATGCGCCACGACATAGCAATTCGTATTACAGATCACTGATTCCGGCTTTGCGTAAAACGGGCGTTCCTGAAAAATGGATTTATGCCATGTATCGAACAGGCGGTCTCATGCCGACAAAAGCAAACAGAAAATATATTTCCCAACATGATCTCGATGCATTTGCCGGATATGAAAAGGAATACAAAGGGATACTTCGCGAAGTAAAACGGGCAGAAAATGGAACCCTGGGTGATGAACCTCATATTAGGGTTGAAGCGCTTGTGATGATTGGAAATGAAATCGTTGATGCGGAGATCAAAAAAGTTGCGGAATCCTTACAGCATGGATTCAACTATTTCTTGAATTGCCTGAATAGAGATGGGGGAAGCATAAAGGCTGCCCCTAGGTCACTTGCTGAGTACGTATCCTATATTGCGATTAGATCGGATAATACAATCAAATCAATCGTAAATCTAAACGGTATCAATGAGGCGGGATCTATCTATGCGCTCGGTAGAAGTTTATTCGAAAGCTATGTATATCTAAGGGCGATTAATTGTGACGCTTCGTTTTTTGAGGTCAATGTTTTACCGTCCCTGTCCTTCAGTGAATGTGGCATTCAGATTGAAGATGGTGCAATCAGGTATAAAAAGATCAAGGCGGATTATCTATTTGGCAAAGATGTCCCCAAGCGAAATCGTCGCAATGAGCCAAAGTTTGGAATCGCATGCGATAAGTACGGAACAGATGCCGATAAAAAGCTGAAAGGTATTTTTTATAGATATGCATGTCAATTTGTACATATAGACCCTTTGACGGCAAGGTCTGTTTTCTATGAGCCTGATCTTTACTCAGAGTTCTCCGAAAGTTCGATTGCGACAGTATGTTCGCTGGCAATGGGAGTGGTTCTTTTGGAGGAGATTGGAAAGCTGGCAATAACACCAGAGCAGCAGGGGGCTGATATCAGGTTTCTTACGGGAAGCCTAGCAGAACACCTCTGTAACTGTTTTGGTTTTTTCAATCTGGATGACGAACAGGCCGATGAGATGTACGAGCTGTTTCTTTATAGGCTTTTGGAAGTTGAGGGTAACTGTTGGAGCCATCCCGATTGATTACTTCAGCTGAGTTTCAAATGGTAGCTGACGCGCGGCTTTCGATATAACCAATGATAAGAAGTCACTGATTGGAACCCAGTACGTTGCTCCGAATGATCGAGGCAGCATGCCGTGGTTCGCCTGCGCTGCATGTTGACGCAGGCTGGCACCATTAGAAGAGAGGATTCCATGAAAGCCCTGATACACGACGGCAACGGACATATCACGCTCGAGGATCGCCCCGAGCCGCAGCTGCAATTGCCCACCGACGCCATTATCCGCGTCACGCGCTCGACCATCTGCACGAGTGACCTGCACATCATTCACGGCGCCGTGCCGCGCGCCACGTCCAATACGGTGCTCGGTCACGAGTTCGTGGGCGTGGTCGAGCAGGTGGGGGAGGGCGTGCGCAGCCTCAAGCCCGGTGACCGCGTGGCCGTGAGCTGTGAGACTTTCTGCGGCGAGTGCTTCTATTGCGAGCGCGGTTGGGCGAACAACTGCGTGGAAGGCGGTTGGGAGCTCGGTTGCTGCGAGGACGGTTGCCAAGCCGAGCTCGTGCGCGTGGCGCATGCGGACCATACGTGCGCGCCCATTCCCGCGGGCGTGACCGACGAGGATGCCCTCTTCCTGGGCGACATTGTGGCCACGGGCCACTGGGGTGCGAGCATCGCCGAGATCGAGCCCGGCTCCACGGTGGCCGTGATCGGCGCCGGCCCGGTTGGTCTCACCATCATGATGTGCGCCCGCCTGCACGAGCCTGCCACCATCATTGCGATCGACATCGACCCTGCGCGTCTCGCCCTCGCCCGTGAGCGCGGCTTGGCGGACCGGGTGATAGACGCAAGCGGCATGGATCTTGCAACCGTGGAAGCCGCGGTGCGCGAACTCTCCCGCAACTGCGGCGCCGACAGCGTGATCGAGGCGGCCGGTGGCCCCAACACCTTCGAGATGGCCTGGCGCATCGCCCGCCCGCACGGTGCGGTGGTGCTCTCCGCCATGTATGAGGGCCCGCAAACGCTGCCGTTGCACGAGATGTACGGCAAGAACCTCGTCTTCAAGACGGGCGGCGTGGATGCGTGCAACATGGGCGAGACCATGCGCCTGGTGCAGGAGGGGCACATCGACACGAGCTGCCTCATCTCCGGTCGTTACCCGCTCAACGACATCGTGGAGGCCTATCGCGCGTTCGAGGCGCATGAGGACGGTTGCCTCAAGCTGGTCATCACGCCGTGGGAGGACCGCTAGATGAACTACTCGCTCGCCCCCATGGAGGGGATCACGGGATACACGTTCCGTCGCGTGCACGCCGCATGCTTCGGTGCACTCGACTGCTATTACACGCCGTTTTTGGCTCCGCCGCGCGTGGGCAACTCGTTTGGGGGCAAGGCCTTCAAGGAGATCGACCCCGCCAACAACGAGGGGTTGAACGTCATTCCGCAGCTGCTCACCAAGAACGCGGACGAGTTTGTGTGGGCCGCGCGCGAGCTGGCCGAGCTGGGCTATGCGGAGGTCAACCTCAACCTCGGCTGCCCTTCGGGCACGGTGGTTTCCAAGGGCAAGGGCTCCGGCTTTTTGCGCAACCTCGACGAGCTCGAGGTGTTCCTGCGCGACGTGTGCGAGCGCTCTCCGCTGCCCGTCTCGGTCAAGACGCGCCTGGGCCTGGAGGACGATGCCGAGTACGAGCGCATCCTCGAGCTGTATTGCAGCCTGTCGCTCGCGGAACTCATCGTGCATCCGCGTGTGCAGAAGGATCGCTACCAGGGCAAACCGCGCTGGGAGCCGTATGGCGAGACGCTCGCGCGTGCACCCTTCCCGGTGGCCTACAACGGCGACATCTTTGGCACGGAGGACATGGATGTGCTCATGGAGGCGCATCCGCGGACCCGTCATGTGATGCTCGGGCGCGGGTTGCTCGCCAATCCGGCCCTCGCGCGCATGCTCGCCGGCGGCCCGGCTGCGAGCGCGGACGAACTCAGACAGTTCCACGACAAACTGTATGCCGCTTATCTCGACGAGATCGGTGGCAATGCGGTCTTCCGCATGAAGGAGTGGTGGTTCTACGCCAAGTGCGCTTTTGCCGACCCCATGGCGGTCCATCGCGCGGTGCGCAAGGCCCGTAAGGTCGAGGAGTACGAGACGGCGGTCGAGCGCGTGTTCCGTACCGAGCCCCTGGCTCCCGTCGCGCGGTTCCACGGGTAGGGGGCCGGCATGGAAATGACGCCCATCGCGCATATCGAGACGGACCTGCCGCAGAAATTCGGCATTCCGCGCAACAGTTTCTTGGCTCCGCATCTGCAGGGCCGCATCGTGTTCGACCCCGAGTTCGCACTGCCGCAGGCCGTGGTGGGCTTGGAGGAGTTCAGCCATCTGTGGCTGCTCTGGGAGTTCGAAAACGGCACACCCGGTGGAACGGCGGCCGATATCGCCGTGGATGCGGCGACTGTCAGCAAGCCCGGCACCACGGCGAAGTGGACTCCCACCGTGCGCCCGCCCCGTCTGGGCGGCTCCGAGCGTCGTGGCGTCTTTGCCACGCGCAGTCCCTTTCGGCCCAATCCCATCGGTCTGACCTGCGTGAAGCTCGACCGCATCGAAATCGTCGACGGCGCCCCCGTGATCCACGTGCTCGCCGCGGACTTGCGCGACGGCACGCCGATTTTCGACATCAAGCCCTACATCCCCTTCGCCGACAGCCATCCCGAGGCCACGGGCGGTTGGATCGACCGCGCGCCATGGCAGGAGCTCGAGGTCGATTTCCCCGCCGAGCTGCGCAAGATCGTTCCCGTGCCCAAGCTTGCAGGTCTCATCGAGGTGCTGCGCCAGGACCCTCGTCGCGCCGGCAGCAAGCACGAGCCCGAGCGCGTGTATCATTTGGCCTACGCGGGGCTTGACGTGGCGTTCACCGTCGATGGCGAGTCGCTGCACGTGGTCGACATCACGTAAGGGCGGGGAAGGAGCACCATGATCGATCTCGATCGCACGATGTTCTTCAAGGCGAGGTTTGAAATAGAGGCGCCTCAAGGCGAGGATGTCCTGTGGTCTCTCGTTCTGAGCGTGCGCGACTGGTCATTGCGCAAGGCCCGCCGCGACGGATACTCCCTGCCCCAGGAAATGCGCTTTTGGAGCAAGCTCAAAAGCGGCGAGATGCTCGAATCACCAGATGGCAGCGTCAGGCTCTACGCCGCGCTCCATCACGGCGAGTTTGCCCAGACATGGGCGTGCCAGCATGTGGAGGACCAGAGGGCGCCCGGTTGCGCCCCGCGCCGCTGGATAACCGAGGTCGGTTTTGAAGGTCATTCGGTCGACCGCGGCACCGTCTCGATCATCACGATGTTCAGCGACATGCCGGGCTACATCGGTCCGCTGCAACCTGTGCCAAAGCCGAACGTGCCCAAGTTGATCGCCAGTATGCTGGAGAACGACAGGCTCGTTTGCACGATAGACGGATGCGAGTTCGGGCTCGCCCCGGTTGAATTCTTATGCTCCGACGCCCCCGGTATTCACGAGCGTCTCGCGAATCCGTATCGCGAGGTGCCCGCCATCGTGATCAGCCCCACCCGCGCTGGCGAGTGTCTGATCGATCCCGAAGTACTTGCATCGCAGCTCGGCCCCAATGCGACCGTATTCTACACCGTGGATTGCGGCGCCATAGATGCGCTCAATGCGGAGTTCGAGGACGAGTCTCTACGATGCTACGGGGGAGCCGTTCGCGTGTACGCCCCTCATCCGCACTTTGGCATTTTGGGGGATGGCTTCAACCATCGATTCTTTTCCGCTGCGGATATCCGTGGGCAAGGGGCGGAGTACTACATGGCCATCTTGCGCCGTGCGCTAGCCGAGGACGTGCTCGCGCGCGACACCTCGGTTCGCATCGAGGACGTCAATCGGCTCAATCGCAATGCAGGAAAGGAGCTTGCGTTCAAGCGCCGTGCCGAGCAGATTCAGGATATGGCGCTCGACCAGGTCAAAGAGATGCTCGATGAAGCTGATGGCCTCGCGCGCCTTGCCGAGGGCGAGTGCGATGCCATGCGCGAGGAGCTGAGGCAAAGCAGGCAGGCGAACCATGATCTCGAGGCGCGCATTGCCTGGTTTGAGCATGCGCTTGATTCGCAAGGTGGCAGCGCGGCAGAGGATGGCGCTGCGACGGCGATGGCGGATACTCCTGAGCTTACCATCCCGGCCATTGCTAGGCTGTTCGTTTCGGCATTTCCCGATCGAATCGATTTCAGCGAGCGCGGATGGGCATCGTTGGAGGATTGCAGGTACGAACCCAGGGCATTTTGGAGCGCCTTGCATAGTATGTGCACGGTTTTGTACCCGCTGTATCGCGATGGCGCCGCGGATAAGATCGGTGAGTTCAACAGGCGGTCGCGATTTAAGTTCGCACGTGGCGAGGGGCCGCAGACCAGGGCGAACTCCAGGTTTATGCGTGAGCGCGAGGATGAGTATCAGGGACGGAGGCTGTTTATCGAGCCGCATATCTGTTCGAGTGCGGGAGATCCGAATAGCCCGCAGTTCATCCGGATTTACTTCAATTGGGATGAGGAGACCGAGAGGTTGGTCATCGGCGATACGAAACACCTGACGAACTGCACGACTCGAAAGCTGTAGATCGGCAGATGTGGGAAAGGGGGTGCGACCAGGGAAATCTGGCCGCACCCCCATCTGTTTAAGAGCGTTTTGCTTGGTAAAGTCGGGCTACGGGCGAGCCTGACGGGTGGCTGGGCGAGCCCGGCGGGCGGCCGCTATTCGACCTCATAGGGCCAGCTGTTGATGCCCCCGAACTCGACGACATTGGTGTAGCCGAGGTCCACGAGTGCTTGCGAGGCCTGCTTGCTGCGATTGCCGCTGCGGCAGTATACGAGGATGAGCTGGCCCTTGTTGGGCAGTGCGTCCTCGGCGGCAGTCGCCACGGTGTCGTGGGGGATGAGGATGGCGCCGGGGATGTGGCTCTCGTCGTACTCGGCTTGCGTGCGAACGTCGAGGATGACGTAATCGTCCTCGGTATCCATAAGCTCTTTTGCGGTTTCGGCGTCAACTTGCTGGTAGGAGCTAGAGTTGCTGCTGTCATTCGTAGCATTGCTTCCATTGCTGTTGCCGTTGCCGTTGCTGTCGGCGGCCGCTCCAAAGCAGCCAGTGAGCCCGGCGAGGGAGACGATGCTCGCGAGGGATGCGGCGATTAGGAATGTGCGATGGTGCATGTCGTGCCCTTCTCTTGGCTTTGTTCGATTTCAGCATATCAGGAAATGATTGTGACTTTGTCACATAGAAGGGTGTGCGGGGTTATGCACGGGCTATCGAATCGCCGCAGGAAATTGCCAGCGTCTATACAGGGCAAAAAACGTATCGGCTGAAATGCGCGAATTTTGTTCGCTGGCGGCCGTTCGTTTTTCTGAGTCTGGTCAAAATACCCCGATAGTGCGCTGAAGGAAGCCGGGAAACGGCTGCGAAACCCGCGGTGCCCGGCATTTCTCCCTCATTTCGATCTCCGGAAAGGGCTGAGGGACAAAGATAATGAACAAATGACCGCTATTCGGGAAATGCATAAGGTTTTTGGGCACATTCAAGCGTCAAGTCGGCGCACCATCAGGGTATTTTGACCACAATCGCGAAAACGCACGATGCTCGGCGCTCCAAAGAGCCCGCGGTGCCTCATCTAGAGGAAAGTAAATCCTCAACAAGGCTCGCAATGCGGTTCGCAATGAGCAGAGAGCCGGCTTCGCTTGGATGAATCCCGTCCGCAGCGTAGAGATCTTCTGGCTTCTCATATTGGGCGGCTATGCTCGCCATGTCGACCAGCGGCACGCATGCCGCATTTGCCGCCCGCCGGTCCCCTACGCTCATGAGCTCGCACATCTCTTCCGCGGTCATCCCAAGTTTTTCGAGACGAGGGCATCCGACCTGATATCCCCAGGTGCCATACAGAAGCGGAGAGGCGTCGTGGCTCCTGGCCAACTTGCTCATTGCCGCAACGGAGCGCACATGCGCCGCCGGATTCGTTGCGGCGAGGTGGCTCATGTCCTGCATTATGACCAGGTCAAAGCCTCCAGATGAAAGCGCTTCCCGTGCACGCTGACCTGTCCGGGTTTTCTCATTCGAAAACTCCGCCAACCGCGCTCCGCCGCGCGTGATGGCGATGACCTCGGTATCCAAGATGGACGCGAGCGTCTGGGGCATGTTGTTGGCTGAGGTCAGGCTGTTGCCAACCATGAGTATCGAGCGCATAGAGAGTCTTCCATGTGAGAGCTGCTTAAAGCCAGTGAACCCGTTTATCGTAGCAGTCGTCATCCGTGCAAAGGAGCTGCCAAGAGCCGAGGCGGCTAGACTGGTGTTGCAGGGGCGCTGGCGCGCCTGATCTGCTGTGAGGGCGGAGTTCGAGAAAGGGGTCCAGATGTCGCCATTCGATCACTATATGTATGTGCTCGCCTGCGGTGACGGAAGCCTCTACACCGGGTATGCGACCGATGTTCAAGCGCGCTTGGCAGCCCATCAGTCGGGCCGCGGCGCCAAGTACACCAAGTCCCATGCGCCCGTTCGTCTTGTCGCTCAGGCCCGGTTTTACTCGAAAGCTCGCGCGATGAGTGCGGAGGCTCATTTCAAGCAGCTTTCCCGTGAGCAAAAAGACAAGCTCTTGGAACGGTCCAAGCATGAGCCGCTTGAGGACGTGCTACGCCGTGAGCTTCCAGGTTTTGGCGAGGACACCGCCGCCGAATTCGTATGCAGGAGTTTGGCAAACCACGTGGACCCCAACTACGCCGCATTCATGAGGCCGCTCGTTCCCACGGTCGATCCCCGCCGGCTTGTTGGCGTTCGAACGCCGCAGTTGCGAAAGATCGCTCGCGAGCTGTGTCGACGCGACGATGCATCGGACTTTTTACGCTCACTTCCGCATGCCCTGTTTGAGGAGAGCCAGGTCCACGCGTTTGCCATCGGCATGGAACGGGAGTACGAGCGGGCGATTGAGTTGTATGACTTGTTTTTGCCGCATGTAGGCAACTGGGCGACATGCGACCAATTGCCGGTGCGAGTGCTGGCCGAGCAGCCTGCCCGAACGCTGGAGTGCGTGCGGCGTTGGATGGGCTCGGAGCACGGCTTTACCGTGCGCTTCGGCATCGGAGTTCTCATGCGTCTGTTTTTGGACGACCTGTTCGAGCCGAGGTTTGCGGCGATGGCTGCGGCTGCGCGCATGCCAGGTTCGCCCGAGCGCCCCGAGCCGGAATCGGACGCCTACTACGTTGATATGATGCGTGCATGGTATTTCGCTGAGGCGCTGGTCAGGCAGCCAATGGCGGCATGGCCGTATGTGGAACGTCGGGATGAATGCGCGCTGCTTGATGAATGGACGCGCCGCAAGGCAATCCAAAAGGCCTGCGAGAGTCGGCGCATTTCCGTTGAGGCAAAAGAGCGCTTGCGTTCGTTCCGCTAAACCTTGGTCGTGGGCGGTCGTTTCCGCGTTGAGATGGGCGGGCGATGGGCATAACGCGTGCCGGGCAGGCGTGGACCTCGGCTGAACGAAGATATCCGGGGTTCATGTCACATATGCAATAGAATAAGAAGCAATTGGGAGCGATTGAAGGGAACTGTCATGAAGAAGTATGCCAACAGCGCTTTGATTTACGCGATTCTCGCCATGGTGGGAGGCGTGTTCTTCCGTGAGTTCACCAAGTTCAATGGTTTCGAGGGGGCAACAACCCTCGCGTTCGTCCACACCCATTACTTTGCGCTGGGCATGATCGTCTTCCTCTTGCTTGTGTTGCTTGAGAACGCCCTGCACATCACCGACTCCAAGGTGAGCCGCGCTGTGACGGCGTATCACATCGGTCTCAACGCCACCGCAGCGATGCTCGTGGTGCGTGGCATTCCGCAGGTGCTCGGTATTGAGCTTGCCCACGGTATGGACGCGGCGATTTCCGGCGTTGCCGGTCTCGGCCACATAGTGCTCAGCGTGAGCATCGTGCTCATCTTGCTGGGCGTGAAGCGCGCCGTCTCCCAAGTGGTGCGTAGGCCCTCGCAGGTTCGATGCGATTCAACTCGAATCGGCAAACGCCCGACACCTCGATAGTGAACTGCCTCCCATTTCTTGGGCATGAGAAATGGGAGGCAGTTCATTGTGGATGCCGGGCGCGTTTAAAGTCACGAACATCGTCTACGAGCGCGCCTGCGTGCACCGCGCGTTCAGGCGTTACGGCTGTTCCTAGATGGTGAACTCGGCGAAAGGCGCATCGTCACTGGCGGCGGGGCCAGTCGCGGGCGCCGAGAGGAATGCACAGCCTCCGTCGGCCCCGCCTTCTCCGTTGAGTAGGTCTTTGAGGGTGACATCGGGGTTCTGGCACATGATGTCCAACAGCTCGATGAAATCGCGGATGACTTCGCGCGGCGTGAGATGCGTGTCGGCTCCCACACGGCCGAACTCGATTTTGAGGAAGTTAACCAGATCGCCCTCGTCCAGGTTGCTTTCGTATCCGAAATATCCGGCGTGGATTTGCGCGAGCTTTTCAATGAGCACGAGCAGCTCCTCATAGGTGAGCGGCTGAAGTCTGATGATGGGGGCGAGCATGTCGCGCATCCCCTCGCGAGCGAAACGCCCCTGAGTGAGGCGGCTGCGCAGCGCCTCGTATGAGAACACGCCGCGCCTGCGGTCCTCGATGGAGGTCGGCGTACCGCCCATGATGATGCCAAGATGCTGGGCCTTGCCCTGCAGCGTGTCGTTATACATCTGCAAGATCTTCTCGTAGTTGTATTGACGGGTGATGGCGTTGGGGATCTTGTATAGATTGACCAGCTCGTCGATGAGGACGAGCATGCCGCGGTATCCGGCTCCGGTGAGAAAGCGCGCGAACAACTTGACGTAGTCGTACCAGGAGTCGTCATCGATGATGGTGCCTATCCCCAGTTCCGTTCGGGCCTCCGTCTTGGTGCGGTACTCGCCGCGCAGCCATTTGACGGCGCGGCTTTTCGCCTCGTCATCGCCTTGGGCGCAGGCCGCCCGGTACACGCCGAGCACGCGCGTGAACTCGAAGCCGTGGACCATTTCTTCGAGGTCGGCGAGCTGCCTGCGAAGGCCGGTGCATGTCGGGCCGTTATCCGCCGTGATGCCTGCCGTGGACCCGGCATTCATCGCGGGCATGTTCGCTGCCGCCGAATCCTCCTCTGCTTGGATATTGGCGACCCATTTATCGAGAATCAGGGTAAGAGCCCCGCCTTCGGGCCTCGTTTTGGTCGAGAGATTGCGGATGAGCTCACGATAGGTTGCGAGGCCCTGACCCTGACCGCCCTGTAGGCGACGTTCGGGGGAGAGGTCGGCATCGGCGACCACGAAACCCTCGCCCATTGCATGGGTGCGGATGGTCTGCAGCAAGAAGCTTTTGCCGGCGCCGTATCGACCCACCAGAAAGCGGAAGCTTGCCCCGCCGTCGGCGATGAGGGCGAGGTCGGTGAGGAGGGCCTGGATCTCGATTTCACGGCCAACGGTGATGTAGGGAAGGCCTATGCGCGGGACCACGCCGCCCTTGAGGGAATTCAAGATCACGGCGGCGACGCGTTTGGGAACGCGCGGTGCGGCGGGCTGGTTACTCATGGTTCAGAAATCCTTCCACGTCTTCGCGGTAATCTTCGATCAGCTCGGGTCCGTCTGGTCCGTATTCGATCACGGTGTCGCCGACGAGCTCGAAAAGTGCTTCGTTGATGGCATCGACAAGCATCTCTTCGGAGCCGTGCTTCTCCTTGGCGATCTCGGCAGCCCCAGCTTGGTCTTTTTCGAGCAGAGCTCTCAGGTAACCGGCCTCGGAGGGGCCGAGTCCTGCGGTTTGGTGCGTGTGCCCAGCGGCGGCCGTGGCAGCGGGCGGCGAGATGGGCTCAACCAGAGACGCGGTCGCAGCCGCCATGGGGAGCGGCTCGGGGGCTGTACGGTCTACGTGTGTCACATCGTCGCTCTCGCCGTCGCGGGTATCGCCATCCGCCGCGTCGAGTAGCGCCCCCTTTCCCTCGCGCTCCTCGTCGATCAGGAGTGATTCGCGCGTGCTTGCGGCGGCGCGCCGGATGTCCGTGAGCTGCGAGAGGTCGATCTCGACGCGCACGGGTGCATGCGCCGCGCTCCAGGCGATCCAGGCCGCAACCTCCTCCTCGATGAGCCCTTGCAGGTACTTGGGGAGCTTGCCCTGCTCCTTAAGGGGGCGGTCGAATTCGAGCCCCTCGCGTAGGATCCGGTCGGCGGCGCGCATGGCTTGGCCGAGCTTGGCGTTGCGCGAGCGATTGCCCTGATAGCGTTCGCAGGACCACGCACCGTTGCGGCAGCGATACCGATGAATCTCGTCGAGCTCGTAATCAGCGTCAGGATGGCGCTCGGGTTCGAAGAACACCGCCGAGCCGAACATGGTGTACGCGAGCTCGAACTGCCCGCCGAACAGGCTTTCCGTAAGGCTGTATTTGCGCTGCTTATGATAGTGCTCGCTCATGCGGACAAAGACCGCACAGCACACGTGGCGCAGCGCCTCGGGCCTTGATTTGTAGAGTCGGCTTCCGGCGAGATGATACGTCGAGAGCGCATTCAAGGCATCGAACAACCGCTGCTCGGCAACAGGATCCCCGGGCAGGGGCAGGGCGGAGGAGCCTTTTTTACGTCGCTCTCTCTGGGGGTTGGCAAGGCGGGCGCACGCCAGCTCCTCGGCGCGCGTCAGCACGACGAGGGCCCGATCGAAGGAGAGCGTCTTGTATGGTTCGAGCAGCTGGGGCGACAGTCCGTGGTAGACGACGTAATCCTGCAGCCATGTGCGGGCGTAGCGGTCGATCTTGGGCGAGAAAATCCGGTACGCTCGCCAGAAGGATTCGAGCTTCTGAAATCCGTCCATCGGGTCCGTGACGCCGATTCCGCAGATGAGCTCGTAGAGGTATACATAGGCGAAGGAGAGGCACGACTCTTGGATGTCGCCCTGGCGCACCGCCGCGCGCCAGGTGAAATATCCGCGCAGCTGACGATCGCTCATCGCGTTGTACGTGGGAAAATACGAGTTGAACGTGCCCGGGTAGGGGCAGTCATCCTCGAAATCCGCCATGAACGTGCCCTGCCGGTAGAACAGCTCCGCCTCGGAGAGCCAGCGCCCACTGCCGTTCGAGTTGGTCTCCCAGCGCGAGATGGCCTTCATTTCGCGATAGCGGTCGGGGAGGTAGTTCGCCATTTGCCGGCCGGTGGTGAGGATCGGTTCGCTCGCATACACGCGTTCGGAGAAGTGGGAGCTGCCTTGCAAGCGCTCGCTCGCCATAATGCGGTCTATGAGCTCGCGAGCAGCGGGCTTCGATCCGTTCATCGGCTTCATGGCTCACCTCCCCGGTATATCGGATGTACCCTCCAGTATACCACAGAACCAAACAGATGTTCGTATTTTAAGGGAAGGGATGGCGCCCAGGCCCCTCTTCAGCGTTTCCCAAGCTCTCTTACAAAAGCGCAAGGCGTGCGTAAGCCAAATCGATGGTGCTGTTTTCGCAGGTGACGGATGATGCGATCAAGAACAAAAGGGCCGCCCGTCCGCAGGCCGATAAGGAGGCAATCGATGAACATCCGCAATCCGTACGAGTACAACCCCTATGCTCTCGATGGCGAGGCGCGCCCCCGCGGTGTGAGGGGCCTATTCGACAGGGCCTTTGGGATGGTCGGCTGCCTGGCGGCCTCCGCCGCCCTGTTCTTTGGCATGATGTACCTGCTCGGAAAAGCAGCGCGCTAATTGCGCCACCCGCCGCCAGCTGTGTTGAGCGCGTCTTCGAGTCCACGGATCAACGGTCGGTCCCCTATAATCTATCGGCTGTTCAGCTGGCCCCGTGTCGTGCGGGGCCAGCCGCTTTTGAGGATCGATGCGAAGGGGCGTATGAATATGGGGCGCGCGAGCGGGGGAATCGGAGCGAACGACACCGGCCGAACGGGCGAAGAGGCCGGCATGACATCTCGACAGTGGATGGCGCTTGCGGGCCTGACGCTCTCTGCGTTCATGCTCAATACCTCGGAGTTTATGCCCATCGGCCTCTTGACCGATATCGCTTCGGGCTTCGGCATCACCGAGGCCGCCGCCGGCGTCATGATCACGGTGTACGCGTGGGCGGTGATGCTGCTTTCCCTGCCGCTCATGATCGCGGCGTCGCGCATCGAGTTCAAGCGCCTGCTCCTGGGCGTTCTCGCGGTGTTTGCGGTGGGTCAGGCCCTCTCGGCCGGCGCCCCCACGTTCGCGATTCTGGTGGTCGCGCGCATCGTGGTCGCCTACGCCCACGCGATTTTCTGGTCCATCGCCTCGGTCATGGCGACGCGCCTGGTGAGCACGAGGCATGCGTCGGTTGCGCTCGGCATGATCGCGACGGGGACGTCCATCGCCATGATCTTCGGCATGCCGCTGGGGCGCGCGATCGGCCTCGCCCTGGGATGGCGCATGGCGTTCGGCGTCGTTGGGGCGGTTTCCGCGTTCGTGGCCGTCTACCTTGCCCTCATCTTGCCTAAGATGCCGGCGGGCGAGCCCTTCACCCTCGGCAAGTTGCCGGCGCTCATGCGCAATCGCCGCCTTGCGGCCATGTATGCGGTGACGGTCTTGTTCGCCACGGCCTACTACACGGGCTATAGCTACATCGAGCCGTTCCTGGCGCGCGTGGGTGGGATGGAGCCCACCGCCATCACCGCGGCGCTCACGGTTTTCGGCTGCGCCGGCTTGATGGGAAGTATCCTGTTCTCCCGCGTGTACGACGGTCGTCGCAAGGCGTTTATCGCGTGCTCCGTCGCCGGCATGGTCCTGGCGTTGTTCGCGTTGCGCGCATGCGCGGCGAGCTTTGCCGCCACGAGCGCGGTTTTCGTCTTGTGGGGCTGCTGCGCCACGGCGTTCAACGTGGCCTTCCAATCGGAGGTCATCCGCGCGGTCGAGGCGGACGAGTCCGCCGTGGCCATGTCCATCTTTTCCGGGCTGTTCAACTTCGGTATCGGGGCCGGTTCCGCGGTGGGCGGGTTCGTGGTGACGAGCCTGTCGGTCGAATTGCTCGGCGTCGTGGGCGGTGCGGTGGGCGCCGTTTGCCTTCTGATCACGGTGGGGGTTCTGTTCAAGCTCATGCGGTAGGTCGGGTGCGGCGGCCTTTCCGTAGTCGCCGCACCCCTCTCGCATTTCGGGCACCTGGATGCCGATTGAGTTCTCGTGGCGTCCGTTACCGTGCACCGGAGTTGTCCGCGTGCTCGGGTATACTGCAACAAGCTAAAGTACCCGCGCGCCATCGGCCGCGGACGTGGGGCCGTATGGTCAGGATGGAGTGCGCGCATGGCAGAGCCGGTGAAGCTGTATAACGGTGGCGTTTATCTCGTGGATGGGAAGACGATCATCTCCGAAGAGAGCGTGTCCGGGGCCATGCAAGACGCCCCCCAACTCCCCAACCCGGATGTGGCCCGCGAGGGGACCATTGCCTATGGGATCCTTGCTGAGCACAACACGAGCGGAGACATGGGTCGCCTGCGCCTGCGTTTCGATGCGCTTGCCAGCCATGACATCACCTATGTGGGCGTGATCCAAACGGCCAAGGCCTCGGGAATGACCGAGTTCCCCGTACCCTACGTGCTCACCAACTGCCACAACACCCTGTGCGCCGTGGGCGGTACCATCAACGAGGACGATCATGTCTTTGGCCTGTCCGCCGCAAAGAAGTACGGCGGCATCTTTGTCCCGCCGCACATCGCCGTCATTCACCAGTACATGCGCGAGATGCAGGCCGGCTGCGGCAAGATGATCCTCGGCACCGACTCCCACACCCGCTATGGCGCCCTGGGCACGATGGCCATCGGCGAGGGCGGCGGCGAGCTAGTCAAGCAGCTGCTGCGCGACACCTACGACGTGGCCTATCCCCGCGTGGTGGCAGTGTATCTCGAGGGTGCTCCCGCGCCCGGCGTGGGCCCGCAGGACATCGCGCTGGCAATCGTCCGCGCGGTGTTCGATTGCGGCTATGTGAAGAACGCGGTCATGGAGTTCGTCGGCCCCGGCGTGGCGAGCATGCCGACCGATTACCGCAACGGCGTGGATGTCATGACCACCGAGACGACGTGCCTCACCTCCATTTGGCGCACGGACGAGGATACGCGCTCCTATCTTGCCGAGCACGGACGCGAGGCGGACTACCGCGAGCTCAATCCCGCTCCCGTCGCCTACTACGATGGGTGCGTGCGCGTCGACCTCTCCGCGGTGCGTTCCATGATCGCGTTGCCGTTCCACCCCTCGAACGCCTACACCATCGAGGAGCTCAACGCCAACCTCGAGGATATCCTGCACGAGGTCGAGCTCCGCGCCGTCGAGGTGGGCGGAGGTCGCGCGTCGCTGTCCTTGCTGGACAAGATCCGTCCGGACGGTCGCCTGCAGGTGCAGCAGGGCGTCATCGCGGGTTGCTCGGGCGGCAATTTCACCAATGTGATGCAGGCCGCTCGCGTGCTCAAGGGCAAGACCTGCGGCAATGGTGAGTTCGCGCTCTCGGTGTACCCCAGCTCCCAGCCTGTGTTCTTGGAAATGGCGAGCAATGGCGCCGCATTCGACCTGATGCAGGCCGGCGCGATCGTGCGCACGGCGTTCTGCGGTCCGTGCTTCGGTGCGGGCGACACGCCGGCCAACAACGGCCTGTCGATTCGCCATACCACCCGAAATTTCCCCAACCGCGAGGGCTCAAAGCCCGGAAATGGCCAGCTCACGGGTGTGGCGCTCATGGACGCACGCTCCATTGCGGCAACCGCGGCTGCGGGCGGCGTGCTAACCGCCGCGACCGATCTGCCCGAGGATGTCTGGGATGAGCGCGTGTCGTACCATTTCGACGCAAGCGCGTACGAGCACCGCGTGTACCAGGGGTTCGGCGCCGCCGACGCCGAGCGCGACCTGGTGTACGGCCCCAATATCAAGGACTGGCCGGACATGGAGCCGCTCGCCGAGAATATCTTGTTGCGTGTCGCCTCCAAGATCATGGACGATGTGACCACCACCGACGAGCTGATTCCCTCGGGCGAGACGAGCTCGTATCGTTCCAACCCGCTGGGCCTCGCCGAGTTCACGCTGAGCCGCCGCGACCCGGAATACGTGGGTCGCGCCAAGGCCGTGGCCGAGCTGGAGACGCAGCGCCTCGAGGGCGCCATGCCTGCCGAAGTCGCCGGCGTGTTCAACGGGCTCGTCTCCGCCGGCGCGCCCGGTGCGGACGACCCGGCGTCCGTGGAGATCGGGTCGACCATCTATGCGGTCAAGCCGGGTGACGGCTCCGCTCGCGAGCAGGCGGCCAGCTGTCAGCGCGTGCTGGGCGGCCTGGCCAACATCACGCGCGAGTACGCCACCAAGCGCTATCGCTCCAACGTGATGAACTGGGGTATGGTCCCCTTCCAGATGAAGGGCGAGCCCACGCTCGAGGTGGGGGATTACGTGTACGTGCCGGGCATTCGCTCCGCGCTCGAGGGCGCGATGGACGCGATTCCCGCGTGGGTCGTGCGTGCAAATGGCGAGGTCGAGCAGATTGAGCTGTTCGTCGCCGATATGACGCGCGAGGAGCGCGCCATCGTGAAGGCCGGTTGCCTCATAAATTACAATCGCGACCGCGCGAAGAATAACTGACGCCTGCTTGGAGTTGCTTGCCGTGGGTATAAACGCCACGTGAACAGGGCATGCCCGCCTCACGACGAGGCGGGCATTTTTTGCACGAAAGGCTCCATGCATGTCGCAGATCGAAATCGACCGCAATCCCAAGGGTCAGAAAATCCCGGGCAAAGTCGCCTTTGTGGCCACATTGCTTTTGCCCATCCTCGGCGCGGCGTGCCTTGTCATGCCCGAGCCCGTGGCCGAGCACCTTCCGCACCTCCTCGGCGGCGTCATGCTGTTCGTCGGCACGGCGGATATCGTGACGGACATCTTGGAGCGCAACTCGAATCCCGGCAAGATCACCGTGGGTACGGACGTGGTCATGATCGTGCTCGGTATCGTCACGTTGCTCAACACGCATGAGTCGCTCAACGTCATCGCCGTCATGTGGGGCCTGCTGGGTCTGGAGAACGCCGCGGCGGAGATCGACGAGTCCCTGAAGGCGTACGCTGCCGGCCACAAGTGGATCGCTCCGCTCGCCTCCGGAATTTTCGAGCTGGTGCTCGGCACCATGCTGCTGCTCGCGCCCATTGCCAACTTGGGCCATCATGTCCTGCTGCTCGGTCTGGAGCTCGTGGTTTATCCGTTCCACGTTGCCAGCCACGAGGAACAGCCGAAGGCCGGACGCGCCGAGTAGCCCCGTCGGGTCTTCACACATGGCCGCCGTGGCATCGGTACAATAGTCAGCTAACGGTTCATATGCGCCCGCCATTGCGGGCGCTTCGCATCTGCGCGCTTGCCTGGGCGCGATAAGGGAGTTCGCATGGCCGAGCAGCACGATATGTTCGACGACATCATCGAGATCAGCAAGGGCGTCGACGCCCTCAAGAACCCCTTTGGGGGCATCACGGACGCGCTGCTGGGCACCGTGGACGAGAGCAAGCCGCATTGGAATCCCGCCGATTACAAGGAGCGTCCGCGCGTCAACTGCATTCCGTGCCTGGCCTGCAAATCCGAGAAGAGCAGCTGCCATGCGTGCATGGACGTATGCCCGGTGAACGCGATCGAGATCGAGGACGGCGCGATCGACGTTCTGGACAGCTGCCGCAAGTGCGGCCTGTGCGTCGCCGCTTGCCCCACCGAGGCGTTCGTGAGCCCTCGTCTGCAGCCCAAGAAGGTCTACGACGCCGTTGCCCGCGCCGCCACCGCGCATGAGACCGCGTATGTCACCTGCACGCGCGCCCTCAAGCGCATCCCACGTGAGAATGAGGTGCTCGTGGCCTGCGTCGGCGACGTGACGCGCGAGACCTGGTTCTCCATCCTGACCGACTTCCCCAACGTGAGCGTGTATCTGCCGCTGGATATCTGCGCCAACTGCCGCAACGCCTGCGGTGAGGAGATGCTCGGCGAGGCCATCGGCGAGGCCGAGGAGTGGGCCGGCCGCGGTATGGGCCTTGAGGTCGAGCCACGCGACCTCAAGTGCAACAAGCGCCGTGAGTACGAGCGCAAGGAGTTCATGGACAAGATCGTGCGCCAGACGGGCCTCACGGTGTCCAAGCTCACGCCTGCCACGGCTGCCGTCGCCAGCGTGACGCAGCGCATCCGCGAGCACTCGAGCCGCGTGAGCGCGCTGGAGAAGACGCTGAACAGCGCCTGCGGCGTGACCACGCAGAAGCGTCGCCGCATCCTCACGCAGGGGCGCCAGCTCATGCTCTCCACCTTGCAGCAGCATCCTGAGCTTGCGGAGAACGTCCGCGTGCAGTTCCCCGAATTCGACCACGACAGGTGCACGATGTGTGGCGCGTGCGTCGAGGCGTGCCCGACCTTCGCCTGCGACCTGCTCAACGGCGGCAAGCTCGCCATCGAGCCGACGTATTGCATCGGATGCGGCCTGTGCGCTGAGGTTTGCTCCGACCATGCCCTCAAGATGGTCGAGCGCGATGGATCCGAGCTCGTTGTTCCCGATCCGGAAGCCGAGCGTAAGGCCAAGCTCGCCGCGGAGGCCAAGGCGGAGTACGCGGAGGCCAAGGCCGAGGTCAAGCAGAAGCTCGGCCGTGCCCTCGACCAGATCGAAAAACTCGCAGACTAGGCGCCGTAGCGCCCTATGGGCCCTTACGGTCTATAATGGCAAGGTTTACGTATACGCAGCGCTTGCGGCGCTGAGCTATGAGTAAAGGAATCCCATGGCACTTTCCATCGGAATCGTCGGTCTGCCCAACGTGGGCAAGTCCACGCTGTTCACCGCTCTCACCAAGAAGGGCGGTCTGGCCGCGAACTATCCCTTCGCCACGATCGACCCGAACGTCGGCATCGTCGATGTGCCGGACGACCGCCTGAACGCGCTCGCAAAGATCGTGAACCCCGCTCGCGTCCTCCCGGCCACCGTTGAGTTCGTCGACATCGCCGGTTTGGTGAAGGGCGCCGCCTCCGAGGGCGCAGGCCTAGGAAACCAGTTCCTGGCCAACATCCGCGAGTGCGATGCCATCTGCCAGGTGGTCCGTTACTTCAAGGACCCGGATGTCATGCGCGAGGCCAATCACACGGGCGAGTTCGTCGACCCGGCGAGCGATGCCGAGACCATCATGACCGAGCTCATCCTGGCCGATATCCAGACGCTCGAAAAGCAGCTTCCCAAACTCGAGAAGGAAGCCAAGCGTGACGCCGAGCTCGCCCCCAAGCTTGCGGTGGCAAAGCGTCTGGTTGAGTGGCTGAACGAGGGCAACCGCGCCATCACGATGGAGATGACCGATGAGGAGCGCGCCGCCGCCAGGGGCCTGTTCCTGCTGACCATGAAGCCGATGCTCTACGTCGCCAACGTCGACGAGGACATGCTCACCGAGGACCTCGACGCAATCGACGGTGTGAAGCCCATTCCGATCTGCGCCAAGGTCGAGGCGGAGCTCTCCGAGCTCGATCCCGAGGAGGCCGCCGAGTTCCTGGCTGATCTGGGGCTTGAGCGCTCCGGCCTCGAGGTCCTGGCCCAGGCCGCATACAAGCTGCTCGGCTTGCAGAGCTTCTTCACCGCCGGTGAGGTCGAGGTCCGCGCTTGGACGGTTCGCCAGGGTGCCACGGCCCCGCAGGCCGCCGGCGTGATCCACACCGATTTCGAGCGCGGCTTCATCAAGGCCGAGACCATCGCGTTCGAAGACTACGTCGCCCTCGGCGGCGAGAAGGGCGCCAAGGAAGCCGGCCGCCTGCGCATGGAGGGCAAGGACTACATCATGCAGGACGGCGACGTGGTCCACTTCCGCTTCAACGTGTAGATGCCCAAGGCCGCCGGGGGAGACCTCGGCGGCCTTCGCGATGTGATTCCGAATGCCGCCACAAGGCGGCTCATCTTCGAAAGGTGCGCTATGTTCTCTTACGGTAAATCCGCCGGCATGAAGGCCCTGCTGGCCCTCATGATCGCCTTCGTCCCCGTGCTCATGGTCCTCATGGCCTTTCCCGAGTTGGGCGACCAGGTGCCCATGAAGGTCAACGCCGCGGGCGAGGTTCTTCGCTACGGCAGTAAGGGCGAGCTGCTCTTCCTGCCCGTCATGGGCTTCATGCTCAGCGCAGCGACCGTCGCGATGGGCCTCAAGCAGGCCCGTAAGTACGGCGACGACCTCACCATGGCGACCATCACCTTTACCCGTGCCGGCCGTAACGCCATCGTCCAGGGTGTGGTGTTCGTCGCCGCGACGGGCATCCTGCTGTACGGAGCGCTCTCCGGGCACGGTATCGGGTTCTAGCAAAGACCGTCTTCCCAGTTATTCGCCACTGTCATATTTTGCGGTGCAAAAGCCGCTCCAGTTCGTTTCGCGGGCCGGGGCGGCCTTGTTTTTGCGTCCGCGTTTTTTCTCGGGATGGCGATTAAACGCTTCAAGCTGCAGAAATATGTCATTTGGCAGTCTATATCGAGGTGAAACCCGCTACAATTTTGACCTGATATGCGTCGCGGCCGCGGTTTATGCGCGGCCGCGCACAGTTGGGGGAAATATGGGAGGGAAGCCAATGTTTTCTCTGCACAAGACAAGGGGCGGTGTGCATCCGCCTCAGTGCAAGGACATGCGGGACTTTGCCTGCACGTCCATCACTCCGCCCGAGCGAGTGCTCATTCCGCTGAACATGCACATCGGCGCGCCGGCGAGCCCGGTGGTGAGCGAGGGCGATCATGTATATGTAGGCACGCTGATCGGCCAGGTGAACGGTCTGGGTTCGCCCATCCACGCGAGCATCTCCGGCACGGTGACCAAGGTCGCCACCGAGCAGCTGCCCACGGGCGCCACTGCACCTGTGGTGGAGATCGTTTCCGACGGCAAGATGGAGTCCGATCCCGCGCTCAAGCCGCCGACCTATTCGAACAAGGAGGAGTTCATCGCCTGCGTGCGTGACTCCGGTATGGTCGGTCTGGGCGGCGCCTCGTTCCCCACGTGGTTCAAGATGCGCGCCCCCGAGGGCAAGAGCTTCGAGTTTCTCGTGGTCAACGCCATGGAGTGCGAGCCCTACATCACGAGCGACTACCGTCAGATGATGGAGCACTCCGAGCGCGTGATCGACGGCGTGTTCCGCACCATCGAGGCGCTCGAGATCCCCGCCGCCGTGATCGGCGTCGAGGACAATAAGCCCGAGGCCATCCTCGAGCTCAAGCGCGTGGTCAAGGAGAAGGGTCGCGAGGACCGCATTGAGGTCATGGAGATCCCGACCAAGTACCCCGCTGGTGGCGAGAAGGTGCTCATCAAGGCCACGACCGGGCGTGACGTGCCCGCCGGCGGCCTGCCCATCGACGTGGGCTGCCTCGTGGTCAACGTCACCACCATCTCCCGCGTGGAGCAGTACTTCCGCTACGGCATGCCCCTCACCTGCAAGACCGTCACGGTCACCGGTGACTGCATTGCCAATCCGGGCAACTATCGCATCCCGCTCGGCATGAGCGTCCGCGACGTCATCGAGGCGACGGGCGGCATGGTCAAGGAGCCGAAGAAGATCATCATGGGCGGCCCCATGATGGGTCGCACCATCACGAACATCGACTGCCCGATCCTCAAGGCCAACAACGCCATCGTGGCCCTGCATGACGCCGCCGTCCTTCCGGACGAGACCGCCTGCATCCGCTGCGGTCGCTGCGTGCGCGCATGCCCGCTGGCCCTCGAGCCGTTCGCGCTTGATTCCGCCTCTCGCAGCCATGACGTGGTCGCGCTCGACGAGCTCGCCGTCATGAACTGCATGGAGTGCGGCTCCTGCGCCTATGTGTGCCCGGCCCATCGCCGCATCACCGCGTCCATCCGCGAGGGCAAGGCCGTCTATCGCGGCGAGGTCGCTCGCCTGACCGCTCCGTCCGAGAAGAAGGAGGCGTAAATCCATGAACCTCATCAACGAGGCCTCGCCTCACTTCCACGGCAAGGGCTCCACGCAGTGGATCATGGGCATGGTGTGCCTGTCGCTTTTGCCCACGCTCGTGGCTTCCGTATTTCTGTACGGTCTCGGCGCCCCGCTGCTCGTTTTGGTGTGCGTCGCCACGGCGCTCGTGACCGAGCATGTGTGCTGCCGCCTCATGAACCGCGAGAGCACCGCCGGCGATCTGTCCTGCGTGGTCACTGCCATGCTCTTCGCCTTCACGCTGCCGGCCAACTGCGGCTATTTCCCCGCGATCCTGGGCACCGTGTTCGCCATCGCCGTGGTGAAGATGCTCTTTGGCGGTATCGGCTGCAACTTCGCCAACCCCGCCGTCGCCGCCCGCGTGTTCATCATGCTCGCCATGCCCATTGCGCTCGGTGCCTACCCTGACATCATGGGTCGTCCGCTCGACGCCATCACCGGCGCCACCCCGCTGGCCATGAACGCCGCCGGTGACGCGCCGTACAGCTACATGGATATGATGTTCGGCCTGCACGCCGGCGCGCTCGGCGAGACCTGCATCATCACGCTGCTCGCCGGCTATGTGTTCCTGCTCGTGATGCGCGTCGTCGACGCCTGGGCCACTGTGCCGTTCATCGCCACGGTTGCCGTCATCACCGGGTTTGCCGGTCAGGACGCCATCTACCAGGTGCTCTCCGGCGGCCTCGCCCTCGGCGCCTTCTACATGGCAACCGACTACACCACCACGCCCATGACGCCGAAGGGCAAGATCATCTTCGGCATCGGCTGCGGTGTCATCACCGCGCTCGTGCGCCTGTTCGCCGCCGCCCCCGAGGGCGTGGCGTTCTCCATTCTGTTCATGAACATGTTCACCCCGCTGATCGACCGCTGCACGCGTCCTCAGCCCGCTGGAGGTGTGAAGCATGCCCTCGTCTAACAAGTGCCCGATGGCCCGTCGTCGCAACGGCGCCATCTTCTCCGCCTTTGCCGTCCTTATCGTCGCCCTGCTGTGTGCGGGCGTGACGGCCGGCGTCCACCACGGCCTCGCGGGGGCCTTCGAGCAGTCCGACCTCGCACTCGACGAGGCCAAGGGCGGCGCGCAGCGCAAGCTGCTGTTCCCGGATGCCACGTCCTTCGAGTCCCAGTCCGCCCCCGCGGTCGAGGGCCTGAACTCCGTGTACAAGGCCGATACCGGCGCGTGGGTCTTCGATGTGACCTCCGCGCAGGGTTATCACGGCGATGTCGAGCTCATGGTCGGCATCAACGCCGACGGCACCGTGGCCGGTATCCAGGTCGTGGCCGAGGACGAGACCGATGGCATCGGCACCAATGCGCTCACCGAGGAGTACTTCGGCGGTTTTGCCGGGTCACCTGCCGCCGGTGAGCTCACGGTCGACGAGGCCGGCGCTGGCCAGACCCACGTCGACGCCGTCTCCGGCGCCACGTTCACCTCGCGTGCAGTGGTCGACTGCCTGAATATCGCCTTTGCCGCCTACGCCCAGATGGGAGGCAACTAATGGCTCTGAACGAGAATATCGTGCGCGAGCAGGACGCTCGCATTTCCAAGATGGTTCACACGCCCACGTTCCTGGTCGTCGCCGGTGCCCTGCCGGGGCTCTTCGCCGCGACTTCGCTCGAGAACGGCCTGATGATCGGTTTGGTTACCGCCGCTGCGATTGTGGTCATGGCCTCGATCGCGCCCCTTTTGCGCGCCTTCACCGGCACGTGGTCGCGCACCGCGGTGATGCTCATGGTGAGCGTGACCGTCGTGACCCTGCTCGGCTTCGGCGTCCGCGTCACCGATCCCGTGGTGTTCGAGGCGCTCGACATCTACCTGCCGCTTGTGGCAGTGAACGCGATCGTCGTGGCTTGGATCGCCGGCGACGGCCTGGTGGTCGCCCCGGCAAAGACGCCGCTCATGACCGCGATCTTCGCCGCCGCCATGGTGCTCGCCACCCTGGTGTTCGTCGGCTTCATCAACGGCATGCTCACCACCGGTCAGGTCTTCGGCCTCACCATGGGCGAGCTTGCCGCCTCGCCGATCGCCGCCTTTGGCAAGCCCACCGGCTCGCTGCTGGTGCTGGCACTCGTGGCCGTGTTCGTCCAGTCCATCGAGCAGATGTGCGCCAAGGGCGCCGATGCCGATGCGACTTCCCTAAAGGGAGGTGAGCGCTAATGGCGTTCCTGAACGCGCTGTTTACCGCCGCTCTCGATAACAACCTGGTGTTCGCCCAGCTCATCGGCATGGTGTCTGTGATCTTGGTTGCGGCTCGCCCGCAGGACTCTTGGCGCTTCGGTGCCATGATCGCCATCGCCACCGCCGTGGCGGGCGCCCTGGGCTGGCCTCTGTACACGCAGCTTCTGCAGCCTTGGGGTGTCACGTTCCTCGCGCCGCTCGCTTACGTGCTCGTGAGTTGGACCGCGATCGTGGTCACGGCCACGGTGCTCGGCTCCGGCAAGACCGCTGCCGAGCGCGAGCGTCTGCTGCGCGTGTGCCCGATCGTGGCCTGCAACGCCGCCGTCCTGGCGGTGGCGCTCGGCAACGCCGCCGTGGCCGAGACCCTGACGTGGGACGCCGCCTTGGGCGCGTCCGTCGGTGCCGGCCTGGGCGTGCTGCTTGCCGTCGTGCTCTTCGCCTTCGTGCGCAGCCGTATCGACGAGCGTCTGGTTCCCGCCGCCCTGCGCGGTCTGCCCATCACGCTCGTGACCGCGTCGCTCATGGCGCTGGCGTTCACCGGTGTTGCCGGTATCGCCGGCGGCCTGTTTGCCTAAGGGGGTATGAGCCATGTTCGAATCTGTGTTCTACACCGTGGCGCCCATGGTCGTGATCGGTTTCGTCGCCGTTCCCGCCGCTCTCGTGCTGTCCATCTGCGCCGGTGTGCAGAAGTACACCGAGTGGCGCGAGTACAAGGCAGCGCTTGCTGCTGAGGAGGCCGCTGAGGTTTCCGCCGCCGAGTCCGCTGCTGACGGAGAGTAGTCTCGCCGACTGGCAGTCCTTAGCTGTTGAACCTCAATTGAGGGACAGTCCCTAAATTGAGGTGAATGACAGGCCGCGATGGAATGTGATGCCCTCGCCGCCGAGGATGCGTTGAGGTTTTGCCGACTTGCCATCGCCCGTTGTCCTGACACTGCCGGCATCGTCTGAGTTTCAACAGGCACCTTTTGGAGGATATGAACGACCGAATCGTTCATATCCTCCATTTTTATGCCGATTCGCTGTCTCATCCGTAGTTTATGAACGATTAGCCGTTCATAAACTGCAAAGACGCCATGGAAAGGGCGAGAGCATACGGATGCAAAGAGGCTTTTACATCGCGATTGTCGAACCAGTCGGTAGCGGTGGGTAGAATTGCGACATCAGCAGGGGGCGCCGCTTTGCGTCCCCGCGGGGTCGTAGCTGTTCGTTAAGAAGCTGTTTGCCTGTTTGGCCCATGTGAAATGGGGGCGAGAGATGAATATCGCATCGAAGGTCGGGTCGCGCATCCGCATCTTGCGGGAAGCGGCGGGATTGACGCAGTCCGAGCTGGCCGCCACCGCATACGTCACGCGTCAAAGCGTGGGTAATTGGGAGCGCGGGAACACGTTGGCCGATGTGCAGAGTCTGCAGCTCGTTGCCAAGGCCCTCAACACCACGGTTGACGGGCTTTTGGGCGATGAGTTGCCCGACATGCTGGAAGAAACCGCCGAAGCCCGCCGTCAGTTGACACATTGCCTTGCTGCGCTTGGCGCTGTTTTTGCACTTGAGCTCTTGCTCGCTTTCTTGTATTCCTCTTTTTTGCGAGCACCTGGAAGCGGAGAGTTCCGTTTGGTGCTCAGCGGGATGAGGGTGGTGCTTTGCTTTGCCTCCATGCCGATCGCGAAGAGGTTTCGCAGCACCGCCTCAGGCCAAGATTTGGGAGACGCCATTGGCATTATGATGTTCGTCGAGGGCTATCCGAAAGGGAAGGAACCGCCGGCCACGTGGTTCTATCGAGTGCTCCTCACCAACCTGCCGGCGTTCTATACGCTCTATATCGTGCTACTTGCCGCCGCGTTGATTGTCGTCGCGTATGCATAGAAATCGACATGGGCGAAGGTAATACCAGCTCAAGGCATGTGTTAAAGGGAATAGACAGGGGTTTCTGAGACGATTTGCAAGGTCGAACCTCATGCGGGTGTACACTCAGCGCATGGAATCCCAACCATGATGATGGGGAGGCCGCGATGTGGCAGGAAAACGTTGTCGCACAGCAGACGCGCTCGGAAGATCCTGGCATCGATTGTGCTAAGCACGATGGGCCAGACGTGAATTCAAGCGGGCTTACTAGTCCGCTCGCCAAGCGAATCCGAGGCCTTCGCGAAGATGCGGGCATATCGCAAGCGCGCCTGGCCAAGCTTGTGTTCGTGTCGCGTCAGACGGTGATCAACTGGGAAAAGGGGCGCACGTTACCGGACGCCGAGAGTCTGAAACGCCTTTCCGCTGCGTTTGGCATCACGTTGGACGCGCTTTTGGACGAACGTTCAGAGGAGTATCTGCGTCAAACCGCACGCGATCGAAGAACAATCAAGGTTGCGATCACGCTCAATTTCCTCTGGATGTTAGAGATACTCGTGGGCATCGTTGTCACATCGATCGCGCACAAGTTCCTTTCCCCCGATCAGGCGTATGCGATCTCCGATACTGAAAACATCGTACATTGGTCAATTATGATTGCGAGCATCGTTGCTTCGTGGAAAATGCAGGGGATCAAAATTGAGCACAACCTTGAGAGCGTCGTAGATGTCGCGGCGTTTTTGGAGGGGTATGAGCCCGGCGCAGCGCTGCCACAGACATTCGTATGGCGCTGGCTGCTGCCACATTGGACATTGGTGACCACCGTGCTTTCGTTCAGCGCTATTGCGTGGACCTTCGTCCTTCTGGTCGCTTTGAAGCTGGCGTGATGCGGCACCGCACGTGGGTTCATAAGTAACAAATTAGGCGCCGTACGCGAAAATGCGCACGGCGCCTATGCAAGATGGCCCGAATCCCGTGCGGAGCTCGGTGGCTCATTGCGGGCATGCGGGTCGCTGCGGTTGGGACCGCCCTTTACGGCATGATGCTGTTGGCGCCGTCCACGATGACGCTCTGGCCGGAGAAGTAGCAGGAATCCGGGCCGGCGAGGAAGGCGATGACGGGCGCGATGTCCATCTCGGGGTCGCCGAAGCGCTTCATCGGGTTGAGGTTGACCTGCTTGGCGTACTCCTCCGGGAACTTCTCGGCCCAGGCCTTGGCAGCCGGGGACTCGGCGCCGGGCAGCACAACGTTGACGGTGATACCGTACTGGCCCCACTCCTTGGCGGCGATCTTGGTCAGGCCGCGCAGAGCCTCCTTGTTGGAACCGTAGGCGAGCTGGCCGGCGATGCCGAACATACCGGTGGCGGAGGCGAAGTTGATGATGCGGCCCTCGTGCTGCTCCTTCATGTGGGGGAAGGCGGCCTGCATATAGTTGAGGGAGCCGATCACACCGGACTCCCAGGCCTTGAGCATGTTGTCGTATTCGGTGTCCTCGACGGGCTGGGAGGGGACGATGGCCTGGCCGTTGTTGACGATGACGTCGATGGAGCCGTAGGTCTCGACGGCCTTCGCAACGACCTCGAAGACGCGCTCGCGGTCGGCGGAGTCGCAGGTCATGGCAAAGCCCTCGCCGCCGAGCTCACGGATCTCGGCGATGGTGGCCTCAATGGGCTCCAGGCGACGGCCGGTGGCGATGACCTTGGCGCCGCGCTTGGCCAGGCACAGGGCAATGCCCTTGCCGATGCCCTGACCGGCACCGGTGACGACGGCGACCTTCTCGTTGAGCTGCTTCATGATGGTTCCTCTCTCCTCTGAAGCCGGCGTACGCGGGATTGCGCAGGTACATTTGGCAATGCACACGCATTTACACGGTTTATATCCAGATGCCGACGCTTTAAGCGGGTGAACTGGAATTCACCGCTGGGTGGCGACCCGTTATTCCGTTATCGGTATGCGGAGGAGGGAAAGCGTCCGCGCGCGATGGTACTCTGTAGTGGTTGAGATTTGACTATTGGGGAGGCCCACGTGACGGAGCAGCAGAGCTTGTTTGGCGATATGGCGACGGATGACGGCGCGCGGACGGATGGCGCTTCGGCGACTACCGAGTCCCCGCAGGACGTCCGCGCTCAGGCCGCAGCGCGCGCGGCCGAGCTGCGCCACCTGCTCGATTACCACGCCTATCGCTACTACGCCCTCGATGCGCCCGAGATCACAGATGCCGCCTTTGACAAGCTGCTTGTCGAGCTCCATCAGATCGAGGCGGCCCATCCCGAGCTCGTCACCCCCGACTCCTACACCCAGCGTGTGGGCGGTTATGTGTCCGAGCAGTTCACGCCTGTCACGCATATGGCGCGCATGTATTCCATGGACGACGCCATGAACCTCGAGGAGCTCGACGAGTGGCTCGTCCGTACGGAGGAGGCGCTCGGCGCGGGGCGCGTTGCCTACACCTGCGAGCTCAAGATCGACGGCCTTGGCGTGGCCATCACCTATCAAAACGGCGCCTTCGTACGCGCCGCCACGCGCGGCGATGGCACGACGGGCGAGGATGTTTCGCTCAACGTCCGCACCATCAAAGACGTGCCCATGCACCTCTCCGAGGCCGCGTTGGCCCACATGGGCGTGGACCGCGGAACGCCCATCGAGGTCCGTGGCGAGGTCTACATGCCCAAGGGCAGCTTCGCCCGCCTCAACGCTGAGGCCGACGCCGAGGGTCGTGAGCCCTTCGCCAACCCCCGCAACGCCGCCGCGGGCAGCCTGCGCCAGAAGGACCCCAAAGTCACCGCGACGCGCAGCCTTGCCACCTTCATCTACTCGATCGCCGACACGGCGCCCTTGCATGTGGACTCCCAGCATGCGTTCCTCGACTGGCTGCGTGAGGCGGGCTTTTCCGTCAACGCATCCGTGGCGCGCTGCACCTCGCCCGCGGAGGTCCACGCCTTTTGCGCCGATGCGCTCGCGCACCGCGGAGACTTGGATTACGACATCGACGGTGTGGTTGTGAAGGTCGATGGGTTCGACCAACAGGCCGATCTCGGCTTCACCGCCCGCGCACCGCGCTGGGCCATCGCCTTCAAGTTCCCGCCGGAGGAGAAGACCACCGTTCTGCGTGAGATTCGCATTCAGGTGGGGCGCACCGGCGTGCTCACCCCGGTTGCCGAGTTCGACCCCGTCACGGTGGCCGGTTCCACCATCGCCCGCGCAACTCTGCACAACCTCGACGAGATTCGCCGCAAGGACGTGCGCGTGGGCGATACCATCATCGTCCACAAGGCCGGCGACGTGATTCCTGAGGTCGTTGGTCCGGTGCTGGACAAGCGCCCCGCCGACGCGGTCGAGTGGGATATGCCCGAGGCTTGCCCCGCCTGCGGCAGTCCCGTGGTGCATGAGGGTGACGAGGTGGCGTACCGCTGCGTGTCCCTCGATTGCCCCGCGCAGCTCAAGGAGCGCCTCATCCACTGGGTGAGCCGTGGCTGCATGGACGTGGACGGCCTGGGCGACGAGCTCATCGACAAAATGATCGAGGCGGGTCTGCTGCGCGATGTCGCCGATTTCTACACGCTCGATGCCGATTCCATCGCTGCGCTCGACACGGGCCGAACCTACGCCAAGGACGACAAGAAGAGGGGCGTGGCCGCGGGTGACCCCATCAAGGTCGGTCACACCATCGCCGGCAAGGTGATGGACGAGCTCGTCCGTTCCAAGGCGCAGCCGCTCTCGCGCGTGCTGTTCGCCCTCGGCATCCGCCATGTGGGCAAGTCGGTCGCCGAGGTCCTGGCGCAGCGCTTCCTGACCATCGACGCACTCGCCGCCGCATCCGAGGAGGATATCGCGGCGTGCGAGGGCATCGGGCCCAAGATCGCGGCATCCGTCCGCGAGTTCCTTTCCGTGCCCGAGAACCTCGAGGTCCTGCAGCGCCTGCGTGAGGCAGGCCTCGCGCTCGAGGAGAACTTGGGTGTGGCGGTGGCGCAGGCGGCCCAAGAGACCGGCGTCGATGCGGACCTCGCGGCGGGACAGCCGCTGGACGGCCTCACCTTCGTGCTCACCGGCACGCTCGTCAACCGCACGCGCGACGAGGCGGGCGCGGCCCTCAAGCTCCTCGGCGCCAAGGTCTCGGGCTCCGTGTCTAAAAAGACGAGCTACCTGGTAGCGGGCCCCAAGGCGGGTTCCAAGCTCACCAAGGCCGAGAGCCTGGGCGTTCCCGTGCTCGACGAGGAGGCTCTGGAGCGGATCCTCGCCACGGGCGAGGTGCCACAGGCGTAGTCGGCAGTGGAGCGCCGATGCGAAAAGCAGGCGTCGCTTCGCGTGCCCACGCAGGTCGCGGCGGTAGAATGATGCGCAGACGAATTCGATGAGAGGACGACGCGCATGATCAAGCTGTTCGCGAGCGATTTGGACGGCACCCTGCTCAACGGTCTGCATGAGGCGGACCGCACAATCCGCGGTGCGATACAGGAGGCCATTGCCCAGGGAGCTCATGTGGTGCCCGCGACAGGTCGTTCCCTCTTGCCCGCCGGCGAGCATGGGTTCACGGGCCTCAAGGTCGACGCGGTCTGCGCGAATGGCTCGATCATCCGCGGGAGGAACGGCGAGCTGCTCAAGACCTTCACGGTCGATCCGGCGTTCGTGGAGGAGCTCATCCGTTCTTTCCCGCAGATTTGCTTCGATTGCTGCACGCCCGACGGCATGTTCTCAAGCGGCAGCTTTGAGATGCACCAAGAGGGGTTCGCCCGCGACAACCTGTTCCGTCGCATCGTGATGCGCGGTATGCGTGCCCGGGGAGGAACGCACGAGGAGCAGTTCTTCGACCAATCGATCAGCTCGATCCTCTCCCATGATGTGTGCAAGATCAACTGCCGCGTGACGAGCGACGACCTCGAGCGCGAGCTTAAGGCGTTTCTGGCCGATCATGCCGACACGGTGGTCAATGCGCCGTTCGATCCCGTGATGTTCGAGATCACCGACAAGGATTGCAACAAGGGGGCCTCGATCGCGTGGCTTGGCCGCCATTACGGTATCGAAGAAGATGAGATCGCCGTGTACGGCGATGGCGGCAACGACCTGGTCATGTTGCGTCGGTTCCGCCATTCATACGCGACGGCTAACGGTAGTCCCGCGGCCAAGGCGGCGGCGAGTGCGGTCATCGGCCGCTGCGAGTTCCACGCCGTGCCCAAGCACATCCTCCAGACGCTTCGCGCCCAGCGTGGTCGCGTGATGATTAAATAGTTGAAAGTGGGGCCCGTGTGAGCGGGCCCCGATGCGTATAAAGCGGTGCGACGCGTCCGTCGCGATATGGCTTATCGCGCCTTTTGCACGTAGTCGTAGACAAAGCTCGCAATGGCAGCCGAGTCGTTGATGTCGAGGAACGGCGGCAGATGGATGTCCGCCTCGGAGAAGGCGCGCCCGGCTTCCTCTGCGGCAGCGCGGGCCTGCTTGACCGCTCGGGTGCGGAAATCGCGCGCCACCACGTCGTTGCAGGCGACGGCGATCGTGTCGTCATTGATGAGCTCGAAGGAATCGCGCCCGCGCATGCGGTCGATGCCCGAGCGGGCGACCACGATGCTCGGCAGGCCAGCGGCCTTGTAGCCCTCGACGATGACGGTATCCACATCGGTGTAGCGCGTGAGCATGTCCAGCACGGGCACCTCTTCGGTCGTGCGGGAGTATTCGGCGTACATGTCCGGCGAGATCAGGCCCACATGGCGGCTGCCCGCCTGCGCATGGCGCCAGGAATCCTTGCCGGACTGATCGATGTCGAAGCCCTTGTGCCCATGGTGCTTGATGGAGCCGACGCGGACGCCGCGCTGGGCGAGGCGGGAAATGACCTTCTCCACCAGTGTGGTCTTGCCGGCGTTTTGGTATCCCACAAAGGCGACGGCGGGTGCCGGTGTGCCCGTGCGCGGCCCGCCGGGAAGCGGGGAGGGGAGTTCGGCGGCGATGATCTCGGCTTCCTTTGCCTCGGCATCGACCTCGTCGGTATGGGTGTGTTCCCCGTCTCGTTCCCAGAGGCCGGAGCGCCCGCCTTCCTTCCGCAGCAGGCGGACATCGACGATCTCCATACCGCGGTCCACGGCCTTGCACATGTCGTAGATGGTGAGACAGGCGGTCGAGGCGGCCGTGAGCGCCTCCATCTCGATGCCGGTTACGCCCGTGACTCCGCAGGTGGCGAGAACGTGGAAGCCCACGCGATGGTCCTCGCGCGCGGGCGCCCAGCCAGGGGCCGCGACCGCGGAGGACGAGATGGGTTCGATCTCGACTTTCGCCTTGGTGATGTTGAGCGGGTGGCACATGGGGATGAGGTCGCTCGTGCGCTTGCTCGCCATGATGCCGGCGACGCGTGCGCATGCGAGGACATCGCCCTTTTTGGCGCGGTCTTCGAGCACCATCGCCTGGGTCTCGGGGTGCATGAGGATGGTGCCCTCGGCAATCGCGATGCGTTTGGTGACCTGTTTGTCTCCCACGTCGACCATGCGCACGTCGCCGTGCTCGTCGACATGGGTGAGATCGTCGCGGTAGGCGTCGCGCTCACCGGGGGAGGCAGGGGAGTTCGTCGTGTGCTCCGACTCGGTGGGGCCTTGCACGCTTCGGCGCTCGCCGCCTTCGACGAGGGTGAGCTCGGGTGTCTCGCCCACAACGGCAGCGGGGTACTTCTCGTGCACGGTGCGACCGAGGGTGCGCGGGCGTTCGGGTTTATCGGGGGTGTGAGTGGTCATGGGGATCACCCTCCAATCTGCGACATGAATCGCTGGGTGCCGTCGATGTCATCGTGCTGGCGGGGCTTGCGGGCGATGGCATTGCGGTAGATAGCGCGGACCGCGTTTTCATCGCCGGAGCGCAGGGCCTCGCGTACGGGATACTCGGCATCGGAGAACAGGCAGGGGCGAATCGTTCCGTCGGCGGTGAGGCGCAGGCGGTTGCACGACTCGCAGAAATGGTTGGACATGGCCGAGATGAACCCGACGGTGCCGGCCGCGTTGGGGAAGGCCCAGTAACGCGCGGGGCCCGCTCCAAGGGGACCGCCGTTTTGCACGGGTTCGAGTGCGCCGAGGCCCGCGGCGGCAGCTTCGGAGGAGATGCGCTCGCGAAGCTCGGTGGAGGGGACCACATCGCTCGCGTCCCACAGGTCAGGGTTGAGCGCGCCGCCGGTTCCAGCCGCTCCGGCTCCGCAGTGCGGGTCGAGCCCGTGGCCGCTGCTCGGGTCTTCGGCGGATGCGCTCTGACCACCGCCGATGGGCATGTACTCGATAAACCGTACATGGACCGGGCGGTCGACGGACAGGCGCGCGAGGTTGAGTACGTCCTGATCCATACGACGTACGACGACGGTGTTCACCTTGACCGGCGTGAAGCCGTATTCGAGCGCGGCATCGATACCGGCGAGCGCCTGTTCGACGCGGCCGAGGCGCGTGATTTGGGAAAACCGTGCGGGGTCGAGCGTGTCGAGCGAGATGTTGACGCGATCCAAGCCTGCTGCGCGCAGGTCGGCCGCCATGCGCGGCAGCAGGGCACCGTTGGTGGTGAGGGAGATGTCCTCGATCCCGGAAATCGAGCGGATTTCCTCGATGAGTGGCACGATGCGATGAGAGACGAGCGGTTCGCCGCCGGTGAGGCGGACACGCGTGATGCCCTCCTGCGCCACGATGCGCACGAAGCGGGCGATCTCCTCGGCGGTGAGCAGCTCGCCGTGGGCGCGCGCGGGCACGCCCTTCTCGGGCATGCAGTACACGCAGCGGAAGTTGCATTTATCCGTCACGGAGATGCGCAGGTAGTTGATGCCGCGGCCAAAGCCGTCGTGTAGTTCGCGGGCCATGCGCGCCTTTCGGGTGGTCGTATGGGGTGTCAGCCTAAGTATGAACCTATGGTACCCGAACCGCGCTTCGACGGGGCAATTGGGCAATTGGGGACAGGTGCAAATTGCGCAGTTTGCATCGGTTTCCAATTGAGCGGTCGCGAATGTGCCTGGTATATCGCTTTGATACACTAGTGCACTAAAGTGCAAGAGGAGGGGGAGCATGAAGAAGGGCTCGATCGAACGGAGGCGTCGCGGCTTGTTTTTCGCCACGCCGCAGCTGACGCATCAGATACGCCGGTTCATCGCGGCCCGCTTTTTCCTGTATCTCGGCGCCATGTGCAGCTATTTCATCGGGGTGATGGGCACCCTGACCTTCTCCATGGGTGCAGGTGTGGGCGATAACGCCATTGCCGTGGGGCTGCTCAATTTGTGCATCGTGATCGGCCAAATCCGAGGTGGAGCTCTCCTCGATAGAATCGGGCCTCGCGTGTTCTTCCGATTGGCGTCATTCGGCTTGATTTTGAGCGGCCTGTTGTATCAGGTGGTGGGGACGAGCATCGCGGGCGTGTTTCTCGGCGCGGCGGTCTTCGGGATGACTTGGGGAATCGCCGACACGGTGCCCCGTGCGTTCCCGGCGTATTTCACTGCTGACCTTGACGAGCTCAAGCGAATCAACGCGCTCGTGACGTTGACGGGCAACCTCGCGATCGTCATCGGCCCTATCGCTGGTGGCGCAATCGCGCTCGTTGCACCCACGCAGGCGGTGTTCCTCTTCATGGTCGCGTGCGCCGCCATCTCCCTCATTCCCGGATGGGGCATCGAGGCCCTGCGAGAACCTGAGGTCGCGGTGGGCAGTGCGGATGAGGGCTCCGATGCTCTGAGCGGTTCGGTCTCCGCGGGTTTCTCGGCGATTTTCGGCAGCAAGGTCCTCACCTTGCTGTTTTGGGCGACCATGCTCTCGTTCATGGGGTACGGCGCGTTCGACCCGCTCGAATCCCTGTTCTACCGGGATGTGCTCAAGGTGGGCGCCTCTTGGATGGGCTGGCTTTCCGCGTTGTCGGGTGTGGGCGGGCTGTTGGGCGCGGCGATCGCCGGTGTGCTGCCCCCTCGCCTCGTCAACGTGCGCGCCCTACTTGTTGTGCTGTTCGTCACGGGGGCCGGGAGCCTGCTGTATGTCGCGACTCCGTATGTGCTCGTGGCGTGTGCGGGGCAGTTCATCCTCGGTGTTGCATTTTCGGCGTTCGGCCCCATTAAGGACACGCTGGTTCAGATTCACACGCCGCTCGACCGTATCGGGCGCGTGAACGCCGCCATGGGCGCGGGCAACAACCTTGCGGGGGCCATCCCGCTGCTCTGTGCACCCGCTCTTGCCCATGTCTTGGGCGTGCAGGGAACCCTTGTTGCCGCCGGGGTGCTGGTGGTCGTCGTGCCGCTCGCGATTCTCATTATGCGGGGCAGGGAGATCGGCGATCTCGTCGACGAGGAGCGCGCTCGAGAGGCCGCTGGTTTTGCCGATGGGTGCCGCGCCGGGGGAGTTTGCGGCTTTGGCGACGACGGCCTCGCTGGGGGGCAGTCGAAGGGCCTCTAACGGGAATGTCGCTCGGCCGCAATTGGTGCCTGTCCCCACATGTGCCGCGACGACCGAGCGGATGCAACATGGGGAAAACTGGTATTAAAAAGTGTAAATTTGTGGAGAAGGCGTGCATGGCTTCGATGCCGTCGTGGACCCGTCTTGCCGTGTCGAAAAACCTCGGATAGGCTGGTAATACACGCTGTTCACTTGGGAGACGTGATATTTATGCCGCGCGAGACCACGCAGCACCACACTGATCTGGAAATCTCGAATATCGACGAGGGGTCGGGCGAGCCTGACTGTATGGGCTCGGCTGAACCGGATGTCCCGGGCGAGCCGTGCGCCTCGGATGGGACGGGGGCCTCGGCTGGGCCGGATGCCTCGGACGAGCCGTGCACCTTGGGCGAGCCGTGCGCTTCAGATAGAGCGGTGGCCTCGGACGAACCCGCCAAGTTCCTCATCGCGGGCTTGCGACCCCTCGACTTCGTCAAGCGCATAGCCATCATCCTCATCGGTTCGGCCATCTTCACGTTCGGCGTCCACAACATCCATAATGTCACGGGCATCACCGAGGGCGGCATCATCGGCTTGGTGCTGTTCGGCAACCACTGGTTCGGCATCCCGCCGTCGATCGTGTCGCCGGCGCTTGACTGCCTGTCCTACGCCGTGGCGCTCAAGGTCCTGGGCGGTGGCTTTTTGGGCTGGTCCGCCGTGGCGACCGTCGCGGTCGCGGGCTTTTACCGCTTATGGGAGAGCCTGCCCTACATGTTGCCCGACCTTACGAACAATCCGCTGCTCGCCGCTGCGATCGGCGCGCTGTTCGTGGGCGTGGGCGTGGGCCTGGTGATTCGCCAGGGCGCCTCGGCCGGCGGTGACGACGCGCTGGCGCTCTCGATCTCCAAGATCACCGGGTGGCGCGTGGGCCGCTGCTACCTGTTCACCGACCTCTCGGTGCTCGCGCTCTCCCTCACCTATATTCCGGTGGTGAAGATCGCCTTCTCTCTCATCACGGTAACGATCTCCTCTGCGGTGATCGATGTGGTGAAGGACGCCTCGTGGGATCATGTCGAGCAATTCACCGAATGGTTGCGAGAGAGGCGTCGCGCGCGGGCGTAGTGCGCCAGCTTGCCCGTCTCGAAAGAACGTGTATCGTACGGGGCACTCCATGCAAGTGGAGTGCCCCGTTTGTCTATAATGGAGCGATTGCACGGAAGAACCGAAAGGAGCGCACATGGCGGTACTGACACAAGACGACGTGCGCGCGATCGCCGATTACGCGACCATCGCGCTCGATGAGACCGAGCTCGCCGCGATGACGTCGTACTTGAACGACGCCGTGGCCATGCTCGAGCCCATACTGGATTATGCGGCCGAGGATGTCGAGCCGACGTTTCACCCGGACGGCGGCATTGCGAATGTGATGCGGCCCGATCAAGCCGATGAGGGCCGTGCCCTCGGCATTGATGAGGCTCTGTCCAACGCCGCCTCTGCGCGTGACGGCCAGTTCCGCGTGCCCTCGATCATGGGTGATGGGGGTGAGCGCTAATGGCGACATTCATCGATTCCCTCACCGCTGTGGATATCGCCGCGGGTGTGCGAGCTGGAGAGTTCAGCGCCGTCGAGGTGGCCCGCGCGGCGCTGTCCGCCATCGATGCGCGCGAGTCAGATGTCCAGACATTTCTTCAGGTCACGCCTGAGGTGGCTCTTGGCGCCGCCGCCCGTGTGGACGCGCTTCGCGCCGCCGGCGAGCCCCTGCCGCCGCTGGCCGGCGTGCCACTGGCCATCAAGGACAACATGAACATGCTGGGCACGCGTACTACCTGCGCCTCTCGTATGCTGGAGAACTACGAGTCGCCCTATACCGCCACGTGCGTCCAGCGCATGCTCGACGCGGGCTGCGTGCCGCTCGGCAAGGCCAATATGGACGAGTTCGCGTTCGGTTCCTCCACGGAGAGCTCGGCGTTTCACCGCACGAACAATCCATGGGACCTCGAGCGCGTTCCCGGCGGCTCCTCCGGAGGTTCGGCCGCGGCGGTCGCCTCGGGCATGGCAACACTTTCCCTGGGATCGGATACCGGCGGTTCGATTCGCCAGCCTGCAGCGCTTTGCGGCGTGGTGGGTATGAAGCCCACATATGGAACTGTGTCGCGCTACGGTGTGGTGGCGTTCGGATCTTCGCTTGACCAGGTCGGTCCGTTCGGTCGTACGACCGCCGACGTCGCGCTCTCCCTGGATGCGCTCGTGTCCGGTGGACGCGATGCATACGACGGCACGAGCCGCGATGTCGAGGCCTCCTTTACCGCGCATCTCGAGGATGGAGTCGCGGGCAGGCGCGTGGGCATTGTCCCGGCGTTCATGGAGGCCGCGGGTCTTGCGCCCGAGGTGAAGCGCGCCGTGGAGCGCGCCGCCTGCTCACTCGCCGATCAGGGCGCCGAGCTCGTCGAGGTCGATCTGCCGCACCTCGATGCGGCGATCGCTGCCTACTACGTGATCGGGCCCGCCGAGGCGTTTTCCAATCTCGCTCGCTTCGACGGTGTCCGCTACGGATATCAGGAGCCCGGCTGCGCGAATCTGGCCGAGCAAAGCGCCAAGAGCCGTGCGCACGGCTTTGGCGCCGAGGCCAAGCGCCGTCAGCTGCTTGGCGCCTACCTGCTGTCCTCGGGCGTGTACGACAAGTACTACTTTGCCGCGCAGAAGGCTCGCACGCTCATCACTGACGACTACGCCCGCGCGTTTGAGCAAGTCGACGCGATTCTCATGCCGGCGAGCCCGACGGCCGCCTTCAAGTTCGGGGAGCTGTCCGATCCCACGCAGATGTATCTGTCCGACCTGTTCACCATCTCGATCAACATCGCCGGCAACGGTGGTGTCACGGTGCCGATAGGTTTGGGCGAAGATTCGGGTATGCCCGTTGCGGCCCAGCTGGTCGGCAAGCCGTTCGACGACGTGCGCCTGTTGTCCTTTGCTCGCGCGGTCGAGCGCGCCGCGACGGAGGCGGGCGCCGCTTCGGTCCTGCCCGTCGCCCCCGCGTTCGCCGAGAAGGGAGGTGAGCTCGCATGAAGGAGCTCAGCGAAGTCCTGAAGGACTGGGAGGCCGTCATCGGTCTGGAGATCCACACCGAGCTCACGACGCTCGAGACCAAGATGTTCTGCGGTTGCAAGCTCAGCCATGACGACGCGCCGAATACGCACGTGTGCCCCGTATGCCTCGGCATGCCCGGCGCGCTGCCCGTGCCCAACCGCCGTGCCATCGAAAGCATCGTGAAGGCGGGTCTCGCCACGAACTGCGAGATCCAAAAGCACTCGATGTTCTATCGCAAGCATTACTTCTATCCCGATATGGCCAAGAACTTCCAGACCACTCAGGGTCCCGTGGCGTTTTGCATGCACGGCCGTCTGGACCTGGAAGTCTCCGGCCGCGGTGCCGCTGAGCGTCCTGAGTGCGCGTTCGGCGAGAACGAGGCGAAGAGCCTGGCGAGCGCGAGTGCGAACGCCGTGGGTCTGTCGCGCCAGATGGCCGAGGGGCTGCCCGAGGGCGTGGAGGTTTCCGCCGCGGCGCTTGGGGGCATGGGCTCCTACGATACAGCCGGCCTGGCTGTGCCGGAGCGGCGTGCGGATGGTTCCTACAGCGTGCCCATCCGTATCCTGCGCATCCATATGGAGGAGGATGCCGCCAAGATGGTGCACGTGGGTGGTGCCGAGGGCCGCATCGGCGGCGCCGCGGAGAGCCTCGTGGACTATAACCGCTGCGGCACCCCGCTCATCGAGCTCGTCACCGAGCCCGATTTGCGCACGCCCGAAGAGGCGCGCCTGTTCATGGAGAAGCTGCGTCGCATCTTCCTGACCATCGGTATTTCCGACTGCTCGATGGAGAAGGGCTCCATGCGCTGCGACGGCAATGTGAGCCTGCGCCGTCGCGGGGAGACGGGCTTGGGAACTAAGACGGAGCTCAAGAACCTCAACAGCTTCAAGGCCCTGCACGACGGCTTGGCTTACGAGATCTGCCGTCAGGCGGAGGTGCTGGAAAGCGGTGGGACGATCTACCAGGAGACGCGCCATTGGGAGCCTTCCCGCAAACGCACCGTGGTGATGCGCGTGAAGGAGACCGCGGACGATTACCGTCTGTTCCCCGACCCCGATCTGGAACCGTTCGACTTGTCCGACGAGTTTATCGAGCATTGCCGTGGGGAGCTGCCCGAGCTGCCGGATGCCAAGCGCGACCGCATTGAGCGAGAGTTTGGCGTCAAGCGCGCCGACGCCGAGCAGCTGGCCGGCGACCCCGTGACGGCCGCGTTCTTCGAGGAAGCTGCCGCTGGCCTTTCCGGCAAGGCGGCCCAGACGGTTGCGAACCTCGTGGTGAACGAGCTGGCCGCATATCTCAAGGCTTCCGGAGTGGCGCTGGGGGAGAGCGGTATCGCGCCGGCGCAGGTGGCCTCGCTTGCCAAGTTGCTCGCTTCCGATGCGATTTCGAGCAACCAGGCGCACGAGGTGTTCGAGGCCATGGCGGCAAGCGGTGACGACCCCGAGAAGATCGTGGATGAGCGTGGCATGCGCCAGGTGAGCGATGCCGGTGCGTTGCAGCCCATCGTGGACGAGGTGCTCGCAGCATGTGCCGATCAGGCTCAGCAGTATCGCGACGGCAATCAGAAGGTCATCGGGTTTTTGGTGGGCCAATGTATGAAGGCGAGCCGAGGCAAGGGCAATCCCAAGCTCTTCAATGAGCTGCTGCGCGCGAGCCTGAGCTAACGTCGCGCCGCAGGTCGCGCTGCCTTGCCGCCCGAGCCACAGGTCGCACTGCGCGCCGCGCCGCCCGCCGGTCCTCAAATCTTCGGAGCGCTTTTCGAAATTCGGTGCACTTTTCGACTATTTTTCCTGACGGAAATGGTCGAGAGGTGCACCGAGTTTTGTCGCGGTGCACGGAGTTTTGATTGTCCCATGTGAAGCGAAACGAGAAATCGCAGACGGTGTGCCGCTGCCTCGACGTTCGCTGCGATGAATGCAGACAACAAAGGGCGAACCGTCAATCATGGTTAACGGTTCGCCCAATTCTCTTATGGTGGAGGCACGGAGAATCGAACTCCGGTCCACGAAAGTTCCCTGATCGGCATCTCCAGGCTCAGTCACTCATTTAGTCTCGGACACGTTGCGCGGAGCGACACGCTCGCGGCGTCCCAACCGGTTCAGTCTTAGCCTTGGCCATACCGATTACGTGCCAAGGAGCGTTCCCCTAAAATGACGTCGCGCCGGTGTCGGGGAAATCACCGGGTTGACGCGCCGCTATATATTAAGCAGCGAGAGCCAGCTGGGGCTCAAAAGAAGAATTCTTGTCAATTCATTTTGACAGTACCCCTGTTTAACGTGGCGAGGAGACCACGGCCTGCTTCCTCTCTCAGAACTATCGTGTCGAAACCAGTTGCCCCCTTTTTAGGTGGTCGTTGGGATTCGCTTAAGTTCAGACTATTCATCAGCGCAATTCGCGCCATGCCGGTCGAGGGCGAATCCTCTTTCTGGTGCCGCAAGCGGCGACGACCTGTCAAAGTACGCGGATCGCGCCCGAGGCACAAATCCGTAGTTGAAAAGTCTACCACGGAAGGCGCCCAATCATGAAACCGCGATCTGCGCGGGTCAAATTCACGCTACATCGGGATAAAGTGTACGTTTTGGGGAAGGTTTTGAGGCCTCGAGCACTTCCGAACTAAATCGAGCGAATTGTGAACTGCGGTTTTGTTGGACGAACACGTTGCAGGCCGCAGAAATAGAGGCAAAACCTTCCCCAAAACGTACACTTTGAAATCGGCGTTCCATATTTGGATGGACATTCGTTCATGTTCTTGCGCCCATGGGGTACAAGGGCTTCAGAATGAAAGGAGCTCCGATGCAGGACAAGGCGAAAAACGCTGGGAAGGTTGCAATCGTTTTGGAGGGCGGTAGCTTCCGCGGTGAGTTCACCGCGGGTGTGCTCGACGTTCTCATGGAAAACGGCGTCGAGGTTGCGGCATGCTACGGCACGTCTGCCGGAGCGCTCAACGGCTTGAACTATAAGAGCCGTCAGATTGGTCGCGTTAATCGCGTCAACCTCGCATTTTGCAACGATCCTCGCTACATGGGTGCCCAGTCGCTCATGACCACGGGCTCGATGGTTGGGTACGATTTCATCTTGAACGATGTGCAAGACCGCCTCGATCCGTTTGACAACGAGGCGTTTTTTGCCAACCCCATGGAGATGTACGCCTGCGCAACGGACATCGTATTCGGTACTGCGGCGTACCTGCCCGTTCGGGATGCGACCTTGGACATCGATGCCGTGCGTGCTTCGACCTCGCTTCCCTTGGTGACCAAGCCTGTCGAGATCGATGGGCATCTCTACCTCGACGGTGGTACGGCGGATTCGGTCCCAGTTGAGCATGTGCTCGAGAACGCGGGTTTCGATCGTGCGATCGTAGTGCTCACGCAGGATCGGTCCTACCAGAAGAGCCCGTACGGGCTGATGGGCGCTGCCCGCGCCGCGTACGCCGGGTACCCCTATTTGCTCGAAGCCATGGAGAACCGTCACGAGCGGTATAACGAGCAGCGCGAGCACATCTGGGAATATGAGCGCGCCGGCCGCGCCCTCGTCCTTGCCCCGCCGGTCCCAGTCGAGGTAGCCCATGTCGAGCACGACACCGAGAAGCTGCTGAATCTCTATATCCAGGGTCGTCAGGAGGCCAAGCACCGTTTGGGCGAGATACGGGAGTTCGTCGGACGTTAGGGGCCACGGCCCGCATGAGGGCCTTTTCCTCACAACAGATCAAACCGACCGCCGCCTGTGCAGAAGTTCTGCACAGGCGGCGGAAAACGTTTGACTTGCCGCATATAGGGGTTATTATTGACAGGTTACTTTCCAGAGCCCCGTGAAACTCTGTTAAGACACGTACTGTACATGGAGGAAAAGTGATTCTTAAGTCGACTCACTACGCCAAGCAGGGTGAGGTTACCCGCAACTGGGTCCTCATCGATGCCGAGGGCGCCACGCTGGGCCGTCTCGCTGCCCAGGTTGCCAAGATTCTGCGCGGCAAGAACAAGCCCCAGTTCACGCCCAACTCCGACTGTGGTGACTTCGTGGTTGTCATCAACGCCGATAAGGTCCAGCTTACCGGTAACAAGGCCGACACAAGACCTACTACCGTCACTCCGGCTACAATGGCGGCCTCAAGGCTGAGAGCTTCCGCCAGGCTATGGAGAAGCACCCGGAGAAGGTCATCGAGCGCGCTGTTCGCGGCATGCTCCCCAAGACGACCCTCGGCCGCAAGCAGCTGACCAAGCTCAAGGTCTACGCTGGCACCGAGCATCCGCACGCTGCTCAGAACCCCGTTAAGATCGAGCTGGAGGGCTAAAAGATGGCTGAGAACACCGTTGTTTACTACGGCACCGGCCGTCGCAAGAATGCCGTTGCTCGTGTCCGTATCGTCCCCGGCACCGGTAAGGTGACCATCAACAAGCGTGACGCCGAGGAGTACTTCGGCCGTCATCAGCTCGTTGAGGATGCCCTCGCCCCGTTCAAGGTGACCGACACTCTCGGTTCCTTCGACGTCATCGCCCTGTGCGATGGTGGCGGCATCACCGGTCAGTCCGGCGCCCTGCGTCTGGGTATCGCCCGCGCTCTTCTCGAGGCTGGCGACTACCGTGCCGACCTCAAGCGCGCTGGTTTCCTCACCCGCGACGCCCGCGTCGTCGAGCGCAAGAAGTGCGGCCTCAAGAAGGCCCGTCGCGCGCCTCAGTTCTCCAAGCGCTAATCTGTCGCAAGACGTTTCCGCTATGGATTCGGGCCTGTCGAGTTTCTCGGCAGGCCCGTTTTTTGTACCATGGTGAGTTGCGTCATACACGTGAACCGCCCACGCGATGGGCGAGTGATATCGAAGGGATACGCTATGAAATATTTCGGCACCGATGGTTTCCGCGGAGAGGCGGGCGTCGCACTCACCGTTGAGCATGCTTATAAGATCGGCCGTTTCGTCGGCTGGTATTACGGTGCGCGCCAGGGCCGCAAGGCCCGCGTGGTTGTGGGCAAGGACACCCGCCGTTCGAGCTACATGTTCGAGTCCGGCTTGGTCTCCGGTCTGGTTGCATCCGGCGCTGATGCGTACATGCTGCACGTCATCCCCACGCCGGGCGTTGCCTACGAGACGATCGACGGGTGCTTCGACTGCGGCATCATGATCTCGGCGAGCCACAACCCGTATTCCGACAACGGTATCAAGCTCATGAACGGCGACGGTTGCAAGATGGATGAGGAGGTGCTCGAGCTCATCGAGGATTACATCGACGGTAAGAGCGAGGTTCCCTTCGCCACCGGTGACGAGATCGGCTGTACCGTCGACTACATGCAGGGCCGCAACCGCTACATCGCTCACCTCATCGCGAGCGCAAACTTCTCCCTCCAGGGTATGAAGATCGGTCTAGACTGCGCCAACGGCTCAGCGTCCTCGGTGGCCAAGCCCGTCTTCGACGCTCTCGGCGCCGATGTCCGCGTGATCAGCAATGCGCCCGACGGTTTCAACATCAACGTGGATTGCGGCTCCACCCATATCGATCGCCTGCGTCGCCATGTCGTGGAGCAGGGCCTGGATGTCGGCTTTGCCTACGATGGCGACGCCGACCGCTGCCTGGCCGTGGATGAGCGCGGCAACCTGGTCGACGGTGACCTGATCTTGTATGTGTGCGGCACCTACCTGCATAAGCACGGTCGCCTCGCCGCTGGCACCGTTGTCCCCACGGTCATGAGCAACCTCGGTCTGTTCAAGGCCTTCGATCGTGCAAATCTGAGCTACGAGACGACTGCCGTCGGAGACAAATACGTTACCGCCTGCATGCGTGAGAACGGCTACAGCCTCGGTGGCGAGCAGTCCGGTCATATCATCTTCGGCGATATCGAGACCACGGGCGACGGCATCATGACCTCTCTGCGCATCATGGAGGTCTTGCGTGCCGAGCGCGAGACGCTCTCGCAGCTGTGCGCCCCTGTGAAGATCTTCCCGCAGGTGCTCGTGAACGTGCGCAGCGAGCGCAAGGCAGAGCTCGATTCCTGCCAGCCGGTGTGGGAGGCCGTGCGAGCTGCCGAGGAAAAGCTGGGCGATCGCGGCCGCATCCTGGTCCGCACCTCCGGCACCGAGCCGCTCGTGCGCGTTATGACCGAGGCCGAGACCCAGCAGGAAGCTCAAGACGCCGTTGATTCCATCGTCGAAGTTGTGAAGCGCGAACTGCCTTAGTCGGACCGTTTGTTCGTTCGCGTCTCTTCGCGATAGAATAATGCGTGCTGATTATTGCAGGGGGTTTGATGTTCACCAGCTTCTTCAAAACTTTGGGTGTTGGCGCCCGCACCACGACTCTCGCAGCCCCGATGGCCGGCCATGTGATTCCGCTTTCCGAGGTCGAGGACCAGATGTTTGCCAAGGGCCTGCTTGGCCAGGGTGTCGCCATGGTGCCGACGGGCGATCGCGTGGTCGCTCCGTCCGATGGCAAGATCGAGGCAATCTTCCCCACGGGTCATGCCGTCGCCGTGCATACGGTGGAGGGGCTCGACGTGCTCATTCATGTCGGCCTGGAGACGGTCAAACTCGATGGCAGGCATTTCAAGGTAAACGCCGCTGTCGGCGATATCGTGAAGCGCGGTGACGTGCTCATCGAGTTCGATCGCGAGGCCATCTCCAATGAGGGCTACGATTTGACCGTGCCGATCCTTATCTGCAATTCCGCCGAGTTTGCCAGCATCAAGGGCAATGTCGGTGAGGATGTCGAAGAGCTCGGTCAGCTCTTGGTCGCACGCTCCCGATAATCCAAATAGACGATTTCTCGCAAGGCCCCCGGTGTTTCCGGGGGCCTTGCATTTCTCAATGCGAGCGGCGAATATAAATACGTTCGGGCATATTCTCGCCCGAATCGCTGTGGACGGGCAGGGGCCTCGACACCGCGGGTCTTCGAGCTGTGCGCGCCCTCGCCCTGGACGGTGCGCTCTCACGTTGGTTGCGGCCGACGAGGCCCGCATGGACCGAGATGAACTCTCGGAGAAAAGGAGCGCTTCATGCGTATCATTCACGCCACCGACTATGAGGACATGAGCCGTAAGGCGGCGAACATCATCGCCGCGCAGGTCGTTATGGACCCCGCTTGCGTTCTCGGCCTGGCCACCGGTTCCACGCCCATTGGGACCTATCAGAACCTCATCAAGGCCTACGAGGCCGGCGACCTTGATTTCTCTCAGGTCAGCACGTACAACCTGGATGAGTACCGCGGCCTGTCGCACGACGACCCGCAGAGCTACCACTACTTCATGAAGGAGAACCTGTTCGATCACATCAACATCGACCAGGCCAACACCCATGTGCCGGATGGCTCCGACCCCGATGCCGAGGCCGCCTGCTCCGAGTACGACCGCATTGTCGAGGAGGCCGGTTACCCGGATCTGCAGCTCCTCGGTATCGGCAACAACGGCCACATCGGCTTCAATGAGCCCGACACCTGCTTCTCCAAGGGCACGCACTGCGTCGATCTTACCGAGAGCACGATCGAGGCGAACAGCCGCCTGTTCGACAACATCGAGGATGTGCCCCGTCAGGCCTATACCATGGGCATCCAGACGATCATGAACGCCTACATGGTGCTCGTCGTCGCCAACGGTGAGAAGAAGGCCCAGGCCGTGCACGACATGTGCTTCGGGCCCATTCAGCCTTCCTGCCCCGCTTCCATCCTGCAACTGCACCCCAACTGCGTGGTCATCGCCGACGAGGCCGCTCTTTCCCTGTGCAAGTAAGCGCCCGCCGACATATCGACGAGATTGCGACCTCCGTTTTTGGGGGTCGCTTTTTTATGTAATTGCAAGCCGAGAATAGGGGTCTGAAAAATACTCGAAACAATCTGACCAGATTTATCCGCTGACGGAATAATTATCAACACTGGCGGAACTTACATTTTTCTCAGAACAGCCGGGCATATGCTCACTGATACATCCTACCTGGTTAAATATTAGCTATGGACAGCAGGTGATCGAGAGGGGGAAGGAGAGGAGGAGAGCATATTGTGACCCGAATCCCGATTTATCTGACCCATAGCTGATGGGGCAGTAAAAATGCGAGCATTTAACGATCGATGGCGAATGACGGCCATTATCGTGGGGGCAATGCTCGCAATCAGGTGAAGGGAAGGAAGATGGCTGAGCGAGAAGAAAGGGATCGAGAGGTATATGTGGACGGATCGGCGCACGAGGGCGGCCCGGTCGTGCCCGCAGAGCGCTTGGTGCACCGCGAGCGCTTGCTTCGAGATCTGAGGACACAAGGAGAGGAAGCCGGCATCACGGTTATTGTCGCGCCGGATGGTTTTGGCAAGACGACATTACTTGTTCAGCGCGTCGCAGAAGTACGGTCGCGCATTGAGAGAGGGTCAGCCCGCATGCTGGACCTGGAGGGCCTCGACGAGGTGCAGGCGTATGAGTCGATCAAGCGACTGTCGGAGGATCTCGATCCCCGCATGAGACCGCTTATCGCGCTCGACAACCTGACGACGCTGCAAGAACACGGCATCGAGGCGATGGTCGGCCTGCTGCGCTCCATGAGGGGCGAAGGCTTCGAAATAGTAGTGACCTGCCGACCGAGCAACAGGGCGTTTGTGGCGGCCGTGGGGGATTCGTACAAGATTACGGCCCAGTCGCTGTTGGTGAAACCCCGTGAATATCCGGCGTGGGCACGCAAGCTTTCGATTGCGAGCGGGTTGGATGTGTACGGGCTGACTCAGGGGGTCCCGCGTCTTGTGGCGATGTTGGGAGATGCGACGTCAATCGACGAGATGTCGGTTGCCTTTGAAAACGCGACAGTCGAGTTGTATCGAGGCGTCGTATGCGAATTGAGGAGGAGCAGGGATTCCCTGTATCGGACCGTGTGCCTGCTCATCATGAGCGGTTTTGGCAGCATTCGAGATTTCGATCGCGCAGGCATGCGTGTGCGTAAGGACAGTTGGCTTCGCCTGGCTCGGGAGTATCCGATTTTCGGGTTCGATGCGAAGGGAGACGCGTACCGATGCATGTCAAACCACGGAGTCCCGTTTTCTGAGCTGAAATGTGAGCTCGTGCACACACGTCCGCTGTATGCGGTCCGCGCGGCGAAGATGATGTTGGAAGTGGGCAATATCGACGGAGCCGTTGCGTTGATGCGCATGTTCGAGCGAGAGGGGGATGCGACGGCGCTCATCGCCGAATATCCCACAGCGTGTGCGTTGAGTGGCAATGGGGCGTTTCTGACCGCGTTGGTGGAACGTATGGGCGGCGCTGCGGTTTGTTCGATTCAAGTAGGCGTTGTTCTGGCCCTGTACCTGTGCGCGCTGGAGCGCGGGGATTACCGGGCTGCCCGAATTATGGCGGCGGAGCTGCGCAGACGCTCGTCGGAGATTCTGGATGAGGTGAGCCCGAGCGCTTGGCGTGAGTCAACGGCTATGGCCGCAGTCTGGAGCGATTGCTCGGGAGTGGCGCTTCCTGACCTGAATCATGGGAAGGGGCATGATTGCGAGACGGTGGCCTCGCGGCAACTGGAGCTCCATGTCCGTGTGCAGAAGTGCATCATGGCCGGAGACGGGGCGGTGATCATCGATGAGGGCATGGGAATCAATGAGGCTTCCCTCGGCGCGAAGGGTATCTCGATACCAGGAGTCCTCCTCGCGTGCGATCGAATTCTTCTCGACGTATTCAAAGGCGATGTGGGAGATGCTCGCGCGCTCGATAGCCACCTGCAGGAAGTGGCCCGGTTGCTGACGGGGCGGCATCTCGACCCAATTGCGTCATATGTCCGCGTGGTTGGCTCGACCTGTCGTTTGATGGCAGGTTTGCCCGTGGTGGACGAGCGCGCGTTCGTTGACGGGGGCACGGCTTCCGTTCGGTGCTCCGATTTCGCCATGCAGCTGTATTGCCTGGTCGGTGAGGGCTGGCAAGATCTGGCGGTCGGGCAGATCGTGAGTGCTCAGTTCCGCGCCCAACAGGTGAAGAAGCTCGCGTCCCCCGATCAAGGCTTTGTCCTGGCCTGGGCGAGCTTCTTGGAGTGCGCCGCACATTTGCTCAATTCCTCGCATGTCGTGCTTAACGAGGAGGCTGACGAGCTCGATGCGGGGGAGGGCGAGTGCACGGTCGTGGATGCTTGGACCGTCGCAATGCTGCTCTCGGCGACTTCTCGACTTCCCGAGCTATCGGCATGGTGCTCCCTGCGTCGTTCGCTTCTGCTTGATGAGGGGATTCGCGCGCGGGCACGTCAGCTCATCAGGGCGGTCGGGGAGCGTGCGATGCCCTTGGCGCGCATGCTGCCCGAGAGTTTCAGTGAGGCCGCGCCGGAAGGGAAGCGCTCAGATGCGGGGGCGCCGGCCCTGTTCGACGTGGCGTCGGTCGAATCAGGCCAAAGGTTGGGTCGAGTAACGATCAGCTTGTTCGGTGGATTTCAGGCGATGCGCAACGGGCATACGCTCACCGATGCGCTATGGCGAAGGAAGAAGGCATGCGTGATCGCAGCACGTCTCGCGCTTGCCGGGGGCAATTTCGTGGGTCGCCAGGTGATCATGGAAGAGATGTGGCCGGATAAGGACTACAAGCATGCGCGGGAGTCCATGTATTCCTCGCTGAGCTCGCTTCGCGCTGCGTTTGGGCAGCATGCGGACGGGCCGCAATATGTTCTCACTCAGGGCGAGGGGGTTGCGTTGAACATGGAATACGTTGTGTCGGATACCGCGTGTTTCGATGCGCTCGCTCGCGACGTGCTTCTGAGGAGGACGGGAACCTCATCGCGTGAGATTATCGAGACATGTCTGAAGATCGAAGAGATATACAAAGGTCCCCTATATGTCCCGGAGAGTGGTAACACATCGTATTACCTGCGAGTTCGTCGCGTCTATCAGATGAAGTTCGCGGATTGCATGGTGCGCGGAATCGAGGCCGCCCTTGAGATGGACGATCTGCCGTCGGCATCCTGGCTCGTGGAGGCGGCGCTGCGACAGGCACCCTTGCGCGAGGACGTCATCAGGTGCGCCATGAGGATTTACGACAAGACGGGAAGGCGCAGGGAGATCGTGGAGCTTTACAACAGACATCTGCATCTGCTCGAGCAGGAGCTTGGATCGATACCTGAGGAAGAGACGAGGATGACCTATGAGTCGATCATCGGTCGATCGGGGATGCAGACCATGCTTTGATTGCGATGAGAAAAAGGAGGCGCACCCGATGGTGCGCCTCCTGGTGAGTGAGAGATGGCGAAGGCGGGGCGTTTGTGCGGCCCGCCGCCGGCAGCGCTTTAATCGAGCTTGATGTGCTCGATGTCCTTACGGCTGCTCGCACGATACAGGGAGAAACGGTGGCCGATAACCTGGACGACCTCGGCACCCACAAGCTCGGCGAGCTGGTCGGCCGCCTCACGGCAGGAGAGCAGGCTGCCGTCCTGGACGGAGCACTTGATGAGCTCGTGGGCGTCGAGCGCTTCCTCGGCCTGCTTGGCGATGGCGTCGGTCACGTCGGCTTTGCCGATATGGACGACGGGGTTGAGGTGGTGCGCGAGGGCGCGGAGCTGGCGGACCTGCTTGCCGGTGAGAGCCATGTATTCGCTCGCTTTCTGCGGAGGTAATGATTTCAGCAGGTAAACGATAGCGCAGTGGAGGCACGTCGGCAAGCGCGCGCGGTACCGGGAAGATACGCCTCCACGAGGCTCTCACGCCGGTGACCGGGGAGGGGGCAAGGACCGCATGAAGGCTCATGTCACTTCTTATGTTTCGTGAGGTATGGGGGCGGCATGGTGGGTTCGGGAACGCTAGAATGGTTGAACACGTGCAAGCATGATATTCGCCAAAGGAGCCGCCATGTCCATCACGCCCCAGGAGATAGCCGAGACGCGCGGTATGGTCTCAGAGCACAATTTGGACATCCGCACGATCACCATGGGCATCTCGCTCATGGGCTGTGCGGATGATAACTTGGAGCGCATGTGCACGAAGGTGTACGACCATGTGACGCGCACTGCCGAGCACCTTGTCGAGACTGCAGAGGGGCTTGAACGCGAATACGGTATTCCGATCGTCAACAAGCGCGTGGCGGTTACTCCGGTTGCCCAGATTGCATCCGCCTGTTCTGACGAGGACCTCGTCCCGCTTGCCCATGCTCTCGATCGAGCCGCGGAGACGCTTGGCATCGATTATCTCGGGGGCTACTCGGCGCTGGTGCACAAGGGCATCGGCGATGCGGATCGTCGTCTCATGAAGTGCATTCCGCGCGCCCTCGCCGAGACGAGCCGCGTGTGCTCGAGCGTCAACGTGGCGACGCTGCGTGCCGGCATCAATATGGATGCGGTCCTCATGGCTGCCCAGACTATCATCGACGCAGCCAAGCTCACCGCCGACCGCGAGTGCGTGGGCGCTTCCAAATTCGTCTGTTTTGCGAACATGGTCGAGGACTCGCCGTTCATGGCGGGTGCCGTGCACGGATCCGGTGAGGCCGACGCCGTGATCAACGTCGGCGTTTCGGGGCCAGGCGTTATGGCCGCCTCGCTCGAGGAGCTGCCGGCCGATGCCGATATGATGCAGGTCGCGGAGCGTATCAAGCAGACCGCCTTCAAGATCACCCGTGCTGGTGAACTCATGAGCCGCGAGGCCTCGCGTCGCCTGGGTGTCGAGAAGGGCATCGTCGATCTGTCACTCGCCCCCACGCCCGCTGTGGGAGATTCCGTGGCCCGCATTCTCGAGATCATCGGCGTGGGCCAGTGCGGCGGCCCCGGTACGACCGCTGCCCTCGCCCTGCTGAACGACTGCGTGAAGAAGGGCGGCGTCATGGCGAGCTCCAGCGTGGGTGGCCTGTCCGGCGCCTTTATCCCGGTGTCCGAGGACGCCGGCATGATCGAGGCCGCCGAGGCCGGTGCCCTCTCCCTCGAAAAGCTCGAGGCCATGACGTGCGTCTGCTCGGTGGGCCTCGACATGATCGCGGTTCCCGGCGACACGGACGTGGAGACCATCGCCGGTATCATCGCCGACGAGATGGCCATCGGTGTCATCAACAACAAGACCACCGCCGTGCGTATCATTCCGGCGATCGGCAAGGGCGTCGGTGAGTCCGTCGATTATGGCGGACTGTTCGGCCGTGCGCCTGTTATGCCGGTGAACAGCCATGCCGGCACGGTGTTCGCGCACCGCGGCGGTCGTTTCCCCGCCCCCATGAACTCTTTGAAGAACTAGCGCTTTCACCGTCACGTGGTCGCGTCCGGCAATCGGCGCGACCTGCGGGCGGACCCCAGGACCCGGCGCCTCGACCGCGCCTTGTATGCGAAAGGATGCACATGGCCGACCTTACCGAACGCTTCGGCACGATGGTTTTCTCCGAAGACGTCATGAAGAAGTGGCTCCCCAAGGACGTGTACAAAAAACTCGCCGCCACCATCGAAGGCGGTGAGCCGCTCGACCTCGACGTGGCGAACGCCGTGGCCCACGCCATGAAGGAGTGGGCCATCTCCAAGGGCGCCACCCACTACGCCCACTGGTTCCAGCCGCTCTCGGGCATCACGAGCGAGAAGCACGACAGCTTCCTCGAGCCCAACCACGACGGCACCGCCATTACCAAGTTTTCCGGCAAAGCCCTGATCAAGGGCGAGTCCGACGCGTCGAGCTTCCCCAACGGCGGCCTGCGCGCCACGTTCGAGGCCCGCGGCTACACCGCCTGGGACGCCACGAGCCCGGCGTTCATCAAGGACGACGTCCTGTGCATCCCCACCGCGTTTTGCTCCTACACGGGCGAGGCGCTCGACAAGAAGACCCCGCTGCTGCGCTCGATGACGGCGCTGGACGAGCAGGCCAAGCGCGTGCTCGCCCTCTTCGGCAAGCATCCGAAGCGCGTGGTGCCTTATGTGGGTGACGAGCAGGAGTACTTCCTCATCAAGAAGGACGCATATCGGAAGCGTCGCGACCTGGTCATTTGCGGCAGGACGTTGTTCGGCGCCGCTCCCGCCAAGGGGCAGGAGCTCGAGGAACACTACTTCGGCGCCATCCGCCCCACCGTCTCGGCCTACATGAAGGACCTCGACGACGAGCTGTGGTCATTGGGCATTCCGTCCAAGACCAAGCACAACGAGGTCGCGCCCTGCCAGCATGAGCTCGCGCCCGTGTACTCCGAGCTCAACGCCTCGGTGGATAACAACCTCCTCATGATGGAGAAGATGAAGCTCATCGCCAGCCGCCACGACCTCGTGTGCCTGCTGCACGAGAAGCCGTTCGAGGGCATCAACGGAAGCGGCAAGCACAACAACTGGTCGCTCGGCACCGCCGACGAGAACCTGCTCGAGCCCGGCGACACGCCGCTGGAGAACCTGCAGTTCATCGTCTTCCTCACCGCCGTGATCGAGGCCGTGGACAAGTACCAGGACCTCCTGCGCGCCAGTACCGCGAGCTGCGGCAACGATCATCGCCTGGGCGCCAACGAGGCCCCGCCGGCGATCGTGTCCATCTTCCTGGGCGACCAGCTCACCGAGGTCGTCGAGATGATCATGGACGGCGAGGCGAGCGTCCACGCCACCACCGACACGCTCACTTTCGGCACGGTCATCCTGCCCAACCTTGAGCAGGACAACACCGACCGTAACCGTACGAGCCCCTTCGCCTTCACGAACAACAAGTTCGAGTTCCGCGCCGTGGGATCGGAGGCCAACGTCTCCGATGCGAACACTGTGCTCGATACGGCGGTTGCCGAATCTCTGCGCGATTTCGCCGATGCGCTCGAGGGCGCGCCCGCCGATGAGTTCCAGGAGGCCGCGCTGGCCTACTGCGCCGAGCACCTGCGCGCGCATCGCCGCATCCTGTTCTCGGGCGACGGGTATTCCGAGGCATGGGAGCAGGAGGCCGAGCGCCGCGGTCTGTGCAACTACCGCACAACCGCCGACGCGCTGCCCTCGTTCGTCGCCGAGAAGAACATCAAGCTCTTCAGTGAGATGGGCGTGCTCACCGAGGCCGAGGCTGTCTGCCGCTACGAGGTGAAGCTCGAGAAGTACAACAAGCTCATGAACATCGAGGCGACCACGATGGTCCGCGAGGCCCGTCGTACGTACCGCCCGGTCATCACCGCGTATGCCACCAAGGTCGCCAAGGGTCTCGAGACCATTCGCGCTGCGGGGGCCGAGGCCGCCATGGCTTATGAGCAGGCGACGCTGAACGACCTGTGCGATGGTATCACCGCCATCAATGAGTCCATTGCCCGCCTCGATGAGGTTCACGCCAAGGCCGAGGCCATCGCCGATGGTCAGTTGCAGGCAAATTGCTATGCGCACGAGGTCGCTCCCGTCATGGCCGACCTGCGCGCCGCGGTGGACGCCATGGAGGAGATTGTGGCGGCTGATTATTGGCCGGTCCCGACCTACGATGACATCTTGTTCTACGTCTAAGGTCTCTGCTATACTCTAGCGCGCTGTCCCCATCGTCTAGCGGCCTAGGACGCCACCCTTTCAAGGTGGATATCACGGGTTCGAATCCCGTTGGGGGCACCATTGCTGTGTCCGGACCCGCTCGGCTTCGTGCCGGGCGGGTCCTTTTCATAGGAGGGGGTCCGGGATGGAAGCGAAACGCGTTGCCCGTGCGGGCGTTATGACGGCGTTGCTGGCGGTGTCTGCTCAGGTGATGCTGCCGCTCGGCCCCGTGCCCTTTACGCTGCAGACGTTGGTGCTCGCCATGGTGCCGGCCGTGCTCGACCCGGCGACCTCGGTGTTCACGGTGCTGGCCTATGTCGTGCTCGGTGCGGTGGGCCTGCCTGTTTTCGCGGGCTTCAACGGCGGCATCGGCGCGCTCGCCGGTCCGACGGGCGGGTTTTTGTGGGGCTTTGTCCTGGGCTGCGCGCTGGCGGGCGCGTTGGCAAAAGTGCTTGATGGCAGGATCGGGGCGTATCCGCGTGCGCTCGTGTGCGCGGCTGCGCTTGTGCTCGTTTCATATGTGTGCGGAACCATCCAGCTCATGGCGCTCATGGACCTCGACCTTGCGGGAGCGCTCGCCATCGCGGTGATCCCCTTTGTGGTTCCCGACGCGGTTAAGGTCGCAGTCGGAGCGCGCTTGGGCTGCACTGTGGCGCGCGTGGTGAAATAAGAGCGCCCATCACGCGATCGATATGAACGAAATCGGCCCCCATGGTTGCATGGGGGCCGATTTCGTTCATATCGAGGCATCGCGCGGGCGGTGGTGCCGAGCGTCTCTTAGGGCAGCAGCTTCATCGCGGCCGCGCGGGCCGAGAGCTCGCGATCGTCATTGAGCGGGGACAGCGGCAACAGGGGTTCCGCCTGTGCGTCGCCGGTGGAGCGGCGGCGTTCGAGCGCTCGCTCGATGAGCCAGTCGGCGAGGTCGGGGTTCTTGGAGAGCGCGGGACCGTGCAGGTAGGTACCGATCAGGTTGCGATGCAGGCAGCCTTCGAGCCCGTCCTTGCCGTTGTTGCCCGTACCGGGAACCGTCGAGACGCCCAGCGTGTGCTCACACTCGTCGAGGAACGTGCGGCCGCCGTGGTTTTCAAAGCCGACGAACGGGTCGCTCGAAAGCTCGGTTTTGACCGCGACGTTGCCGGTCAGGCGCCCGTCGCCGCGGACGGTGTCGGCTGCGATGATGCCCAGGCCCTCGATCTTGTCATCGCCCATGTAGTAGGAGCGGCCGAGGAGTTGGTAGCTACCGCAGATGGCGAGCATGACGCCGTCGTCCTCGACGTAGGCGCTGAGCTCGTCGCGCCGCGAACGCAGTTCATGGGCGACAGCGAGCTGGTCGCGGTCGGCGCCGCCGCCAATCAAGATGATGTCGGCGGTTGCGAGGTCGAGCTCATCGCCCATGTGAACGTTGTCGATTTTGGCGGGGATGCCGCGCCATGCGCAGCGCCGTTCGACGACCATGGCATTGCCGCCATCACCATACAGGTTCAGGGCATCTGGGTAGAGGTGGACGATGCGAAGCGGTCGGTCGAGGACGGCGGGTGCGGGAAGCTCATCGCCTGTGGCAACCGCTGCCTGCTCGCCGTGCGCGGTCTGGTCGACCTGGGGCGCCGTGATGCCCGCATCTTCCGAACTCAGGCGTTTGAGATCGGCTACAACAGGCGGGAACGCCGTGTAGTTGGCGACAGCGAAGAGAACATCCCCGGCGGGTTCGTCGGTGACGGATGCGAGTGCCTGTTCGACGCTTTCCACAATCTGGGCGTCAATGCCGGCGTATTTGAGGCGGACCTGCAGGTCGTTGGCACGCGAGCCGCCCACAAAGGCGCGAATTGCCGGAGTTTCGGCGAGACATTCGAAGTCGACGTCCCAAATCCAGGAGACATCGCGACCGTCGGCTTCGGCATCGTTCAGGAAAAAGGCCATGAGACGACCGTTCGAGGCTTTGATCTGCTGAATTTGGCGGTCGAAGCCGACCGGGTTCTTGGCGAGATCGCTTGCCACCGTGCGGCCCATGGCCCGCCAGCGCGTCATGCGCCCGCCCGTGGGGACGTAGGCATCGAGCACGTCCTGGAAGCGCGAGGGGTCGGCGCCCAGGGCGCAGGCAGCGGTGAGGGCGGCCATGATGTTGTACACCATGTACAAGCCGTTGTAGGCGGTGGTAAGGGCGAGCTCGCGGGCGGGGTCTGCCGTGTTGCCCGGTAGATGCAGGCAGAACGAGTAGCCGTCTCCGGAGAGGGAGACATCGTGCGTCCACGCATCGAGTTCGGGGCGCTCCCAGCCGCATGCGGGGCATCGGTAGGCGCCGAGCTGGCCATACTGCAGGTATTCGTATTCAAGCGCCGCATTGCACTTGGCGCAAAAGCGCGACTCGGCCATACGTGATGTCTCAGTTCCCGTGGCTCCCTGGATGCCGAACGCCACGCGTGGGTTGGGCACGCGGTCGGCGATAGCGGTGCACAGGGGATCGTCGGCGTTGAAGATGAGGATGGTCTCGGGCGAGGAGGCCAGGGCGCTGGCGATCGCGTCTTGCGTGTGGTCGATCTCGCCGTAGCGGTCAAGCTGGTCGCGGAACAGGTTGAGCAGTACGAAGTGCGTGGGCTTGAGGCGCGGGAGCACGCGGACCGTGTAGAGCTCGTCGCATTCGAACACGCCTACGCGCACGGTGCCCGCAGTGCGACGGCGCTCGGAGCTGGCCTCGAGCAGCGCGCCGGTGATGCCGGTCTCCATGTTGTTTCCCGCGCGGTTGCACACGCAGGTGAGGCCGCTTGCGGCAACGGTGTCGGCGATGAGGTTGGTCGTGGTGGTCTTGCCGTTGGTGCCGGTGACGACGACGCTCGCGTCGAGCAGATCGGCGAGATGGGCGATGAGCTCCGGATCGATCGCCAGGCCTATTTTGCCGGGCAGGGCGCCGCCGCTGCGGTGCAGGACGGAGCGGAGGCCCCAGCGGGCGATGCCGGCGGCCGTGGTGGCGATGTTGGAGGTGATGCTCATGGGAGCTCCTGTCGTGATGGTGCCTATTGCTGGTTGGCGGCGGCGTAGCGTGCGCGGCTGCGCTGCTCGGGCGTCATGCGGCTGCGCGGGGAGTAGATGACGTTGGTGCGGCAGTATTCGACGCACAGGTCGCATCCGGCGCAAGCATCGCGGTCGATGCGGAAGATCGGCGGCGTGAATGCAATGGCGGGGCAGCCGGTGATTTGCTGACAGCGATGGCAGCTCGTGCATGCGTACTGATCGATCTCGACGGGCTCGGCCTGGAACTCGCCGCGCTGCAGCTGGGCACAGGGGGAGGCGAACACGACGGCATGGACGCCGGGCCGCGCAAGGGCCCCATGGAGCACGTCCGAGCTCTTCTGGCTGTCAAAGGGGTCGACGATCGCCGCGTCGTCGCATCCGAGTTCGAGGGCGCGTGCGGCGAGCGCTTCAAGCGCGTCGACCGTGAGGAACTCTGCGCTCGAGGCGAGCACGGCGAGGACGGTGACGTGTCCCTCGACAGGCAGCGCGTGAAGCATTTCGGCGGCGTTCTCCGCCGCAAGGTCGACATCGGGGATGAAATGGATGACCGCCTCGCACGCCGGTTCCTCCGACGTCCCGCCCATCGGCACCGCGACCTTGTAACGGTCGAGCAGCGCCTCCTCGCCGCCGGGACAGGCGGTGGCGGCGGGGTGCATGGGGCCGACGTTTGCGCAGCCGGCGTTGCCGCAGATGACTCGCCCGCGACCGCGACCCAGGGTCTCCTTGCAGGCGACGTAGGCGGCGCGGTGCGGACAGCCGGGGCAGGACACGCCGTGCAGGGTCTGGTTCTCCGTGCTCATCCTATGCCTCCTCGCCGGTGTAGGGCTCGCGGCTCAGCAGCTCGAGCTCGAAGGTGAGCGTGTGGCCGGCCATGGGGTGGTTGAAGTCGAACAGTGTGTCGGCATCGTCCGCCACGCGGATCACGCGGGCGAGTTGCTGGTAGCCCTCGTCGTTCATGAGGTAGATGAGCTGGCCCGGGATGAGGTCCTCGTAGTTGGGGATCTCGATGGTGGGCATCGTGTAGAGCAGACGCGGGTCGTGCTCGCCGTAGGCGTCCTTGGGCTCGAGGCACACGGTCATCTTCTCGCCCGGCTCCATGCCGAGTACGGCGACCTCGAATCCGGGCACGACCTCGTGGTTGCCCTCCACGTAGGTGAGGGGGGTGCGGCCGATGGTGGTGTCGAACACCTCACCGTCCTCAAAGGAGCCGGTGTAGTGCACCGTCACGCGGTGCTTGAGGGAGAAGTCGGTCACGGTGATCCTTTCAGGGTCGATGGTCACGAGGCAAGCCTATTATGCGCTTGCGATCTAAAAGCCATAGCGGCGGGCGAAGTCGTCGGCTGCGGCGCGCACGCCGTCGACGCCTTCCGCCCACAGGGTGAAATCGGGCGTGTCGGCGATGATGCCGTCGGCCTCCCACACGGCCTGGTGGGCAAGATCCCACGTCTCACGCGCGGGCGGTCGCACGGGCAAGTACGGGTCGTGATAGGTGGGGTTCAGCAGAAAGAAGGCGCCGCCATCGCAGCGCGTGGCGAAATCCCTGAGGGCGCGGCGCGCGCTGCGGGTCTGACCGAGCTTGTAGAGCAACAACGTGCGGCCGAGGCCGAACCAGGGGAGATCTTCGACGTTCGGACCCGCCTCCTGCACGGCTTGGAAGAACGCGTCCTCGTCCTCAAGGCGTGCGAGGGCGAGCAGCAACGTGCCCGCGGCGTAATTGGGAAAGCCCTTTGCGCGCATGACGGTTCGGGCATAATTGGCAGCCGACCGGTAGCGGGCGGTGAAGATGGATCCCTGGGCGAGCGCCTCCAGGATGTGGAGCCAGCCGATCAGGTCGGGGTCGGAGGCGGTGAGCTCGCTCGCGCTCGTTCCGTCTGCCAGCGCCTCAGGTGCCCAAAGACCGTCGATGTCCGGATCGAAGCCGGGATGCGTTGAGATGATCATTTCACGTGCCTCGCGCTCGAGCTTGAGCATGTCGGAAAGGCAGGCGTCGAGGGGGACTTCGGCGAGCTGGATGGAGACGAGTCGGGCGTCCAGGCAGGTGGGGTCCTCGGCGATGATGTTGGCGAGCTGCTCGCGCGCTTGGGAGAACAGCTCGCCACGGCCACGCTCGAACTCGTCGTCGGGGAGGCCCTCCATGCGCAGGAGCCCGTCGGTGAGTTCTCCGTGTACGCGGGAGTAGGACAGCAGCGCCTGCGCATGCGCGTTTGCGGCGTAGCGCTCGGGTTCGGCAGCGATTTGCTCGCGCACGAGCTCGCGTGCGCCCTCCGTCAAGCCGGGGTGTTCTTGGATATAGAGTCGTTCCAGGTATGCGGGAACATAGATACGCGGGTCCATCAGCGTGTACCTCCGATTGGGCCGCCGTCCTCGGCCTGGGCGATCATGGCGCGATCTTGGTCGGTGAGTGCGGCCTGCACCAGCTCATGCTCGGCGACCCAGATGGCGAAGCTAGCGGCGTCGGGTGTGCCCATGCCCTCTTGGAGCAGGGGCGTCGCTTCAGAGAGGGCAAGTATCAGCTCGTCGTCGCTGCCGGGCTGCACGTGCACGCGCGAAAACACGCCGTCGGGGAACTCGGCCTGGAGGTAGAGTGCTTGGGCGGGGTGGGGGTAGGAGCGCATGAGGGCCTGGAGCAGCGCGGTGGCGCGGTCGAAGTCGAAGGCGCGGTAGGCGAGGCTCATCTCGGTGATGAGGGACCATGCGTCGGGCCGATGGCCGCCGAGGCGCCCCGTGCGGGAGGATGCACGGCCCTGGTAGGCTGCGGCGTGGCGTGAGCGAAAGTGCCTGAGCTCATCGGCCTCGACCTCGAGCTTGCCCAGTGCGAGCATACCGGTGTGCCGCGCGCCAGCCAGGTCGAGCGGATTGGCCTCGAGGGCGCGTTCGGCATAGGAGAGCGCCATGCGATAACGGCCGGCGATGAGCAGGCGCGAGGCGAGCGCGGCGAGCCAGCGCTGATGCGCGCGGCGACCGAGGTCGTGGGCGAATTCCTGCTCATAGGGGTTAGCAGCGCTTTCGATGAGCGTTTTCAGGTCATCCTCAACGGCGGGAAGGTTTTCGATGAGATAGTCGATGAGCGCATCGTCGGAGATGGAGCGCATGGTTGCGAGCATGCGCTGCGCGTCCCAATTCCGAGGGTCGAGCTCGACGGCCTCGCGCAGGTAATCCTCAGCTTGGGAGAACAGCTGCTCGGCCTCTGCCTCGGAGGGGGCGAAGGGTGCGCGGTAATCTGCGAGCTCGGTCGCCATGGCGACGAGGTGGAACGATCGGTCCCGATCGGTATGGATGAGGGTTGCCGGGTCGAGGCGGTAGGCCTCGCTGGCGCGCTCGATGAAAGCGGCGTCGCTCGCGGGGTCGGCGCCTTCGCGCTCCATGGCGGCGAGGATGAGCCGCAGGCAGTCCTCTTGGACGGGGTCGAATGCCATGTCGCTCCTAGTCGATACGGTATGAATGCGCGCCCGAGGGCGCGTCGATGCAGGTGGTTCGGCGGCGTGTCGCCGCGTGATGAGGCGGCCGCGATCGTTGCGCGGCGCGTCTCGATGACCTTTTAGTTTACCGATTGAAGGGCGGGGAGACTACCGTAGGGCGGCGGCGTCCGATTCTTCCGCAACAACTTCAACGACCAGCCCGTGGGGAAGACATACGATCTGCTCGCCGGCCTGTGAGATGGGCGCGTGCTCGACGCAGACCTGGTTGCCGCAGTTGGCGCTTTTCACCTCGACGCGACCCTCCGAGATCGAGATGACGTTCTCGCCGCCGTCGGCATCTCGCCCGCTGCCGGTGCCGTTCGTCTCGACGGTGAAGGTAGCGTCGCGCGCGAGCTCGTCGACGCGGCGGAAGCCGTCTTTGGATTGGGTGACGATGACCAGTCCGTTCGCCGACGTATTCCTACCGTTCGCGTAGTTTATGAGCCACAATGCGCCCCCGCCCACAAGAGCGAGCAAAAGCGCGGCTATCAGGCATAAATCGCCGGTTTTGAGGCGGTGCTTCACGTGTTCTTCTTCCGGGTCGCGTAGTCCAGTCACCCATGGTACCAGGTCTTTTGATTGGCTGCGCCCGAGATGGCCCACACGGGCGAGTGCGGTTGACCGGGGCGCGGAGCGATACAATATGCACGTCTGCGGGTACGTTGCCACCCGATGATAAAACGATACATCATCGAAGGCAGAGCAATCCGCCCGCACCCGAATACGGTCCTTACGCGGAGCCAAAAAAGGGGGTTCCGCGCGTGAATGCGGGGTGACCCGCGACTTGGGAGGTACGCAATGGGACGTTTTACCAATCCGCGTGATCTGTACTTCGGTGAGGGTGCCCGTCATGAGGTCAAGAACCTCAAGGGCGAGCGCGCCATGATTGTGACCGGTGGCGGCTCGATGCGCCGCGGCGGTTTCCTGCAGGACGTTGAGGCCGACCTCAAGGAGGCCGGTTTCGAGGTTGAAATCTTCGAGGGCGTTGAGTCCGACCCGTCCGTCGAGACGGTTATGAAGGGCGCCAAGGCCATGGAGGCCTTCCAGCCCGATTGGATCATCGGCATCGGCGGCGGCTCGCCCATCGACGCCGCCAAGGCCATGTGGCTGTTCTACGAGTATCCCGAGGAGACCTTCGAGCAGGCCGTCGTACCCTTCTCCTTCCCGGAGCTCCGCACCAAGGCCCACTTCTGCGCCATCGCCTCTACCTCCGGTACCGCGACCGAGGTCACCGCGTTCTCCGTCATCACCGACTACGAGAAGGGCATCAAGTACCCGCTGGCCGACTTCAACATCACGCCCGACGTCGCCATCGTCGACCCCGAGCTCACCTACACCATGCCCGCTAAGCTCTGCGCTCACACCGGTATGGACGCGCTGACCCACGCCATCGAGGCCTACGTCTCCACCGCCGGCTCCATGTACACCGACGGCAACGCGCTGCACGCAATCCGCGAGATCGTCGAGTGGCTGCCCAAGTCCTATCAGGGCGACCATGAGGCCCGCGCACACATGCACGACGCTCAGTGCATCGCCGGCATCGCCTTCTCGAGCGGCCTGCTCGGCATTGTCCACTCCATGGCTCACAAGACCGGCGCCGCCTTCACCGGCGATCACATCATCCACGGCTGCGCCAACGCCATGTATCTCGGCAAGGTCATCCAGTTCAATGCCCGTGACGAGCGCGCCAAGAGCCGCTACGCCTTTATCGCCAAGGACGTTTTGCACCTCGCCGGTGAGACCGAAGACGAGCTCGTCGAGGCCCTGGTCCAGAAGATTCGCGACCTCAACGACGCCCTCGACATTCCGCAGGGTATCAAGAACTACGGCAAGTCCGGCGTGAAGGCCGACGAGTCGATCATCGACTACGAGGAGTTCGAGGCCAAGAAGGCCGACGTCGCCGCCAACGCCATCCTCGACGCCTGCACCGGCTCCAACCCGCGTATCCCGACGCAGGAGGAGATGGAGCAGCTGCTCGAGTGCGTCTACACGGATACCCCGGTCACGTTCTAATAGCCCGGTGACGTTCTAGCCGCCCCCGGTGACGCTCCTGCCGCCCTGGTGACGTCCCGCCGCCCTGGTGACGCGCTGGGGTTGCATCGATTACTCGAAGCGGCTTGTCACTCGGAAGCCCGATGGCCCTCGGTTGCCATCGGGCTTCTCTTGTATTGGGTCGCCGCGGAGTCCCGGCCTGCCCGCCGCGGGCCCCGGCCAGGCCGCCTGCCCTCGAGGTGTCCGATCATCGTCGCGCGTGCAATCGATTCCCCGCCATTCTCACTTCGCCCGTCCGCCCATGCGACGGTTTCGCGAGCCTGCCGAATGCCTCGCCGCCCCTTACCGTCCTTTTCGATCCAGCACTCGATTTCGCGCTTGCCCGCCAATTCCCAATGGATTGCAGAGTCGGTGATTGCCAGCCCCACGCGAAAGTCGGAAGTGCAAAGACAGTCGACAAGCGTTTTCCGCAGCGAGGTGACGCGCACCCCCGTATTCGACACGATGTCTTGAGGGGCGAGTCGAAGGTGATGCCGGATGAGTGGGGACCCGCGGTGGCTCGTTCCGTTGGCGCAATAATGCACGGAGCCGAGAACGGTGTTCGGCACCTGGAGTCCATGGATCACGGCCGCCGAGTATCCGCAGAACACCCAGCTGGGATGCAGGAGCCCGAGCGTGCGGATCGTGCGGATGGTCCGCTCTCGAATAGAAGCGGTTTCGAACGTGCTACATCGTGCGTACATCCCTCTGAAGGGGGACGCTAGCTCGCCCTTTGCGAATCGGCGACGCAGCAAGACTTCCTCTGCGTGGCCCACGGGGGTTAGCCACAGCCCCTGTGCCTCCGCCCGATCGAGGCGAACAGATAGATTGTTGGCAATCTCGCCCAGAAGCATCACCCTCTCAGTTCCATCGATTGCCTCCAGTGCCGTCGCAGGGATTGAAATCAGCTGGCGTACGTGTTCGGTCATATCAACCGTACTGCTGGATGGGGGAGGGTGAGCCTGCCCCCTTTCAAACCGAAAACTGACCGCGCAGGTGATGTGCGGTGGGGGTGCATGCACAATTCGGCGGGCGGTTGAATACGGCGGGTGGACGCGCGACGGATGCGGAGTTTTCCACAGCCGAATCGACTGATGTCCGCAGGCGCAGATGTGCCTCCCGTGCTTTGACAATCTGAGAAGGTCGCCCCGATCGGATTCGCCGAGACATACTCAAAGTCACAACATGGGCATCGATTTGGTGATTTTGGTTATATCTCGCTGGGGAGAGAGGGTCGGGCGGGGGAATTCCGTTATACTCTGCTCCCGCGGGCGATTGGCGCAACGGTTAGCGCAGGTGCTTTACACGCACAAGGCTGGGGGTTCGAATCCCTCATCGCCCACCAAGGAATGTGAACGCGAGGGCCGTGTCGCCCTCGCGTTTTTGTTTAGTGTACGTGGATTTTTTAGCGTGCGTGGATTCGGACCTCGTTCGGGGTGCGGAGCTGGCGGATTCGAGCCCCGTTCGGGGCGCGGGGCTGAGGAAACATAAACCTCGAGTTTTATCGCGGCCGTGCGGAGGAGCTTGGGTTGCTCACTTCGGGCTGATCGTTTTGTTTATGATGGTGAGGAAGAACCTTCGTCGCGAGAAAGGCTGCCATGAGCGACTTCGACCTCTCGAACTACCCCGTCCTTCCCGCCGAGCCCACAGGCGAGCTGCGTGAAAAGCTCGGACGCGTGAAGTACGTCTTCACCGACCTGGACGCCACCATGCTGGCGCCTGGCTCTTGCGCTCTCTCGGATAACGAGGGCAACCCGAGCACCGCACTCGTTGAGGCCATCGTGGCTCTCAAGCGCGCCGGCATCGAGATCATTCCGTGCTCCGGCCGCGCTCGCGTGATGATGCACGAGGATTCGCGCATCCTGGGCTTCAACTCCTACATCGGCGAGATGGGCGGCCTGCTCATGCTCGACCTCAAAGCGAACAAGTGGGAGTACTTCACCGGGGACATGCCCTACGACCCCGATTGCGGTCTCACCCCGCATCAGGTGATTGAGCAAGCGGGCGTCTGCCAGGGCATCATCGACCGCTGGCCCGGCCGTATCGAGTATCACAACGACATGGCAAACGGCATCAAATACCGCGAGGTCACGGTCGGCATGCGCGGCGAGGTGCCGGATGAGGAGGCCCAGGCGATGATCGACGTCGCCGGCCTCGGCCTGGTGTGGGGCAACAACGGCTACCTGACCCATGTCTCCAAGCCCACCACGTTGGAGCTTGGTGAGGACGGCCCCGGCCGCGCCTTCAACATCATGCCCGCCGGCCTCAACAAGGGCCGTGGCATCGAGCGCTTTTGCGAGCTTCGCGGTATCGACTGCGCCGAGACGCTCGCCATCGGCGACTCGGAGTCCGATTTCTTGGCTGCCCCGTATGTGGGAACCTTTGTGTGCGTGGAGAACGCCCTCAAGGATCCCGCCACGCCTGCGCTCATCGCTGAGAACGATAACGTCTACCTCACGCGCGGCAAGGTCGTCGAGGGTTGGGTGTATATGGCGAAGGCCCTGTTGGCGGCCCGCGCATAGGCGCGAAAGCGCATGACGGGAGGAACCATGAGAGATTGCGAGCGCCCCATCGGCGTGTTCGACTCCGGATTGGGTGGTCTCACGGTTGCGCGGTGCATCGCCACCTCGCTGCCGCATGAGTCGATTTACTACGTGGGAGATACCAAGCGGTGCCCCTACGGCGTGCGTCCCGAGGAGGAGGTGCGCTCCTTTGTGTTGCAGGCGGGCAGGTGGCTCGCCGAGCACGAGGTCAAGATCATGGTGATTGCGTGCAACACCGCCACCGCGGCGGGTCTGCGCATCGCTCAGCAGGTGCTGCCTGTGCCGGTGATCGGCGTGATCGCGCCGGGCGCACGCGCCGCCATCAACTCCACGCGCACGCGCAAGGTGGGCGTGCTCGCCACGCCGCTCACCGTTCGAACCGGCGCCTACACGCGCGCCATCCAGGATCTGGATGCGGGCGTGGATGTGTACGGATGCCCCGCCCCGAGTTTTGTCGAGATCGTCGAGCATGAGCTCGCCACCGGCGCCCACCTGCAGGAGCGCTGGCTGCAAAATGGGGACATCTTCGACACGCTCGAGAATCGCATGGAGGTCGAGCGCACACTCGCGCCCATCATCAGCGGCGGTGCGCAGGTGGACACCGTGGTGCTCGGCTGTACGCATTTCCCCTTGCTGGCCGGTCCGATTCGCCATGCACTCGGTCCCGATGTGCGTGTGGTGTCCTCGGCGGAGGAGACGACGCGTGAGCTCGAGGACATCTTGAACCGCCGTGACCTGCTCGCCCCTCAGACGGCGCAGCCGGAGCACCGCTTTGCCACGACCTCGGACAACATCGCCGAGTTCGCTGCTGCGGGTAGCTTCATCTTCGGGCAGCCCCTCAAGAGCATCGAGCACATCTCACTCGACGAGCTCCGCGGTCTGTAACGTCTCAATTGGCGCCTGTCCCCAATTGCTCGTTTTTCTCATCTCGAGGGCAGGCCCCAATCGCCCGTGGGGACCGCGGACGAGAAGCTGGACCGCCCGGCGTTCAATACCACTTTTGAAAGGAACACGCTCCATGGAACATATGATGATCGACCGCGCCAATGGTCGCGCGGCAAACCAGATGCGCACGGTCAACCTCACCCGCGACGTGATGAAGTACGCCTTGGGCTCTTGCTTGGTCGAGTTCGGCGACACCAAGGTGCTGTGCGCCGCCACCATCGAAGAGGGTGTGCCCGGTTGGCGCAAGGCGAGCCATCAGGGCTGGATCACCGCGGAATATGCCATGTTGCCCGCTTCGACCAATCGCCGTACGCGCCGTGAGACGAACAACCGCAAGGGCCGCTCCATGGAGATCGAGCGCCTGATCGGTCGCAGCTTGCGCACCGTTGTGAACATGAAGTCCCTGGGCGAGCACACGGTCACCGTGGATTGCGATGTCATCCAGGCTGATGGCGGGACCCGTACGGCGAGTATCACCGGCGCATGGGTTGCCCTGCACGACGCACTCATGGCCTGGGTCGAGGCCGGCAAGATCGCCCGCCTGCCGTTGACGGGCCAGGTCGCCGCCGTCTCCATGGGTCTGGTGGACGGTTGCGAGCTGCTCGACCTCGACTACTCAGAGGACAGCCACGCCGAGGTGGACATGAACCTCGTTGCCACGGATGCTGGCGAGATCATCGAGATTCAGGGCACCGGTGAGCAGACGCCGTTCGACCGCGCCCGCTTGAACCGCCTGCTCGACCTTGGTGAGCTCGGCATCAAGCAGCTCATCGACCTGCAAAACGAGGTTACTGCTTTCCGCGATTAGCGGGTTTTGCCGATGTGCATTTGGGGACGGGTGCGTTTTGCACATCGGCGAGGCGGCTCGCTTGCAGCCCGCGTGGGCCGCAGCGGGTGTGCAGTTTGCACCCGTCCCCCATTACACATCGAGAGGAAGGCCCCTTATGGCACTTGAAAAGATCGACATCGAGACACTGGACCCCAAGCGCACTATCGTGGTCGCCACGGGCAACGCGCATAAGCTGACCGAGATCGAGGCGATCTTGAGCCAGGTCTTGCCCGACGTTCGGTTTGTAGCGCTCGGCCAGCTGGGAGATTTTGAAGACCCCGAGGAGAACGGCGCCACGTTCGTCGAGAACGCGATCATCAAGGCCGAGGCCGCCGTCGCGGCGACGGGCTTGGCGGCCATCGCCGACGATTCCGGCCTGGTGGTGGACGCCCTCAACGGCGAGCCCGGCGTTTACTCTGCGCGCTACGCCGGCACCCATGGTGATGACGAGGCCAACAACGCCAAGCTCCTCGACAAGATGCAGGAAGTGGCAGACGCCGACCGTACGGCGCGCTTCATGAGCGTCGTGGCGCTCATCGACGCCGCAGGCTGCGTCCTCACGGGCACGGGGGCCTGCGAGGGCATGATCGCGCGCGAGGGGCGCGGGAGCTTCGGCTTTGGCTATGACCCGTTGTTCCTGCCCACCGATACGCCCGGCAAGACCATGGCCGAGCTCACGCCCGAGGAGAAGAACGCCATCAGCCATCGCTTCCATGCGCTCGAAGACCTGTCTGCTCAGCTCACGACTGTGGGCGGCGCTCAGGCGCAGGAGTGCTAACCCATGCGCGCCGTCATTCAGCGCGTTGAGCGCGCGAGCGTGACAATCGCCGGGGACGTCGTGGGTAAGATCGGCGCCGGGTATCTGATTTTGCTCGGCGTCGGTCATGCCGATACCCGGGCTGAGGCGGATAAGCTCTGGGGCAAGATCTTCGCCCTGCGCATCAACGATGACGAGGAGGGGAAGACGAACCTCTCGCTTCCCGATGTGGACGGCGAGGTTCTGGTGGTCTCTCAGTTCACGCTGTTCGCCAATTGCAGGAAGGGCCGCCGCCCCTCCTTTGTCGAGGCCGCGCCGCCGGCGCAGGCCACCGAGCTCTATGAATACTTCGTCGACCTCGTCCGTGCCGACGTGGGACGTGTCCAGACGGGCCGTTTTGGTGCCGATATGCAGGTCGAGCTGGTGAACGACGGACCTTTCACCATCGTCCTCGACACCGACGAGCTCTAGCTCGAATAACGAGCCGACATCCGAGCCGCTGTGACGATTGCTTGCCATCGCCTATGGCTGCCTCCGAGATTGCCTATGGAATTCTTCCCGTCCGCGGTCCCCAATTGGAAGAAGTCCATAGGCGATTTTCAAAGAGGCATAGGCAGTCTTTTGCCGGTTGTGGGCAATCCGCCCTCGGCATAGGCAATCCCCATCCTCGGGCGTAGTCAATCCTGGCCTCATGTCCATGCGCTGGGCCCATGTCCGATGCGGCCTTGAGAAAGACCTCGTCTCCCTGCTATACTCCAACGCGTTTGTCTATCTTGGGCGCATTCTGTCTATACGGCGCCCTGCTGGAGGCCATAGCATGGAAGAGATGGAAGTCAATCACGTCGCGGAGATCCAGGAGAAGCTGTCTGGGATGGTCGGCGACCGCGTGAAGGTCAAGGCCAACATGGGCCGCACCCGCGTCATCGAGCGCTTGGGCATCATCAAGAACGTGCATCCTGCCGTCTTCATCATCGAGGTCGATGAGCGCCGCGGCCGCAAGTCCCGCCAGTCGTATCAGTACGTCGACGTTCTGACCGGCACCGTCGAGCTGTTCGACCCCGAGACCGGCGAGCATATCTTCACCCCGCTCGGCACGCAGCTCGAGGAGCACTAAATGCCGGCGCCGAACCCCGCGTTCGACCCGCTTCGCGCGGCGGGCGTCCGCGCCGAAGCTCCCCAGGGCCGTTTCATGCTCATCACCGCCCCGGCGAAGATCAACCTCTATCTGGGCGTTCATGAGCAGACGGATGAGGAGGGCTACCACGGTGTCGACACGGTTATGACGACGTTGGACATCGCCGATACCCTCGCCATCGCGCCGTCCGATCGCCTCATGGTCAAGACGGTCCCGGAGGCCGACTTCCCGCAGGAGAGCAACAGCGCCTATAAGGCCGCCGTCGCGATGGGGGAGGCCTTTGGCCGGGAGCCGAATTTCGCGATCCTCATCGATAAGCACATCCCCATCCGCGCCGGCCTGGGCGGCCCGTCCACCGATGCCGCCGCAACCATCATGGGCATCTGCCGTTACTGGGGCGTCGATCCGCGCGATGAGCGCATCGATGCGGTGGCGCGCTCGATCGGCGCAGACGTTCCGTTCTTCCTCTACGGCCCGCCAGCGCACCTCGATGGTCGCGGCGATACGATGCGCGAGATGTTCCGACCGCTCACCGGCACCCCGGTTGCGCTGGTCAAGCCCATGACGGGCGGTGTCTCCACCGTCGAGGCCTATCGCCGTTTCGACGAGAACCCACAGCCCGCGGGCGAGCTCGAGCCCATGCTCGACGCCATGCGCGCCCACGACGAGGATGCCGTTTTCTCACACGTCTCGAACAATCTCGCCCCTGTCGCGCGCGAGCTGTGCCCCGAAATCGGCGAGATTCTCGATTGGCTGCGCGAGCAGCCAGACGTCCGCGCCGTCGATGTCTGCGGATCCGGTGCCACTGTTTTTGCCGTTTGCAAAACGCAGATGGCGGCCGAAAAGATCGGCATTGCCGCCATGAAGGAGCATGGATGGTGGGCCCAAGCTGCGAAGATGGAAAAAAGTGGACCTTTTATCGCTGTGGGCTAGCATTGGAAGAAATCTTCTGATACTATAACCGAGCTTCGGGTTGTGGCTCAGCTTGGTAGAGCACCGCGTTCGGGACGCGGGGGTCGCTGGTTCAAATCCAGTCAACCCGACCATTGCATTGCAAAGGGTCGCCTTCGGGCGGCCCTTTTTGCGTTTAAACCGCTTACCGACTCTTAACCGAACGGGCCCGTTGCCCGTGTAGAATTGTCAAATGTTGTGCAGAGCCGTGATGGCGGGTTATACTCTTTCGAGCTAGCGCGCGGCGCATATCGCGCATGTCACGCCAAACGGAAAGTTTCTGGAGGAAATGGTATGTTCCCTAAAGGTTTTGAGTGGGTTGTCATCCTCATCGTCGCCCTGCTGATCTTCGGCCCCAAGAACCTGCCGAAGCTCGGCAAGTCCCTGGGCAAGACGGTCAAGAACATCCGTGAGGGCATGTCCGGTGACGGCGAGCAGCAGGCCGAGGAGGCCGAGGTCGTCGAGGAGGACGACGAGGTCGCCCAGCTCGAGGCTCAGCTTGCCGAGGCCAAGGCCAAGAAGGAAGCCGCGGCCGCTAAGGACGCCGAGTAACCCGCGTACACAAGGGTTGATCGCGGCCGGTTGACCCGCCAGGGTTCGCCGGTCGCTTTGCTGTTATTTCTGCACACATACGCTAAGAGGGGATCGTCGCATGGACGTAAGCCAGATCGTACTGACTGCCGAGGGCCGCAAGAAGCTCGAGGAGGAGCTCGCGTATCTCGAGGGCGAGAAGAGCCGTGAGATCGTCGAGCACATCAAAGAGGCCCGTGCATTCGGCGACCTTTCCGAGAACGCCGAGTACGATGCCGCCAAGGAGGATCAGGCTCGCAATGCCGCCCGCATCGCCGAGATCCGCGCCACCCTGGCCAACGCTCAGGATGCCGTTGCCGGCTCCAGCATGATCGTCTCCATCGGCAGCGTCGTCACGCTGATCGACGGCGAGGGCGAGGCCTCCGATTTCACCATCGTCGGTACCACCGAGACCAACGTTCTCGAGCACAAGATCTCCAACGAGTCCCCGGTCGGTCGTGCCATCATCGGTCACGGTGAGGGCGAGAGCGTCGAGGTTGTGCTTGCAAACGGCAAGAAGCGCGTCTACACCATCGCCAAGATCTCGCGCTAGGGTTCGTTCGAATCCTAGCGCGCAACTCCGCTCCTTGACGCCGCATGGCGCCAGGGGGCGGTTTTCGTTTGAAGCCCCTTCGCGGTACGCTTGATGAGCGATTGCCGTGTCGAAGAACAGCCGGGCCACGGTCCGGCACCACGAGAGGAGTCACCGAGATGGCCGAGAACCTCGAAGCCGCCGAGCCCGCCAACATCCTGAACGACGAGCGCGCCCGTCGCCTCGCCGACCGCGCCGCCCTGTACGCCGCCGGCAAGAATCCCTACCCGGAGCGTTCTTCCGTGACCGATCACGCCGCCGACCTGCTCGACCGTTACGAGCATCTCGCCAACGAGGAGGTCGCCCCCGAGACCGTCACCATCGGCGGTCGCGTCGTGGCCAAGCGTGGTCAGGGCAAGATCATGTTCATCGTCGTGCGAGATCCGTCCGCCGACATCCAGCTCTTCTGCCGCGTGAACGATGTGGAGGAGGAGTCCTGGGAGGTTCTGAAGGAGCTCGACCTCGGCGATATCGTCCAGGCGACCGGCCAGATGACGCGCACCAAGCGCGGCGAGCTCTCCATCGCTCCGCGTACCGCCCAGCTGCTCTCCAAGGCGGTCCGCCCGCTGCCCGAGAAGTTCCACGGCCTCTCCGATAAGGAGACCCGCTATCGCCAGCGTTACGTCGACCTCATCGTGAACGAGGACGTGCGCGAGACCTTCCGCAAGCGCTCCGCCATCGTCTCCGCCTTCCGCCGCTACATGGAGGACAACGGCTACATGGAGGTCGAGACCCCCATCCTACAGTCCATTCAGGGTGGCGCCACGGCCAAGCCGTTCATCACGCACTTCAACGCGCTCAACCAGGAGAACTACCTGCGCATCGCCACCGAGCTGCACCTCAAGCGCCTGCTCGTGGGCGGCTATGAGCGCGTGTTCGAGATCGGCCGTATCTTCCGCAACGAGGGTATGGACCTCACCCACAACCCCGAGTTCACCACCATGGAGGCCTATCGCGCCTACTCCGACCTCGAGGGCATGAAGGAGCTCGCCGAGGGCGTCATCAAGGCCGCCGCGCGTGCCATCGGGCTGGAGGGCATGATCGATTACCAGGGCCAGGCCATCGACCTGTTCTCCCCGTGGCCGTCTCGCCCCATGACCGACGTCGTCTCCGAGGTTCTGGGCCGCACCATCACCATCGATACGCCCGTTGAGGAGCTTCGCGCCGCCTGCGACGAGCATGACATCGAGTACAAGCCTGAGTGGACCGCCGGCAAGCTCATCGCCGAGCTGTTCGACGAGCTTGGCGAGGCTATCCTCATCAACCCGACCTTCGTCGTGGATTACCCCGTCGAGGTTTCCCCGCTGGCCAAGCGTCACGAGGACGACCCGCGCCTCACGCACCGCTTCGAGCTATTCATCGCCGCGCACGAGTACGCCAACGCGTTCTCCGAGCTCAATGACCCGGTCGATCAGGCCGAGCGCTTCGCCGCGCAGATGGAGGAGAAAGCCGGCGGCGACGACGAGGCCATGGAGTACGACGAGGACTACGTGCGCGCGCTCGAGTATGGCATGCCTCCCGCGGGTGGCATCGGCATCGGCATCGACCGCGTGGTCATGCTGCTCACCAACTCCACGTCCATCCGCGACGTCCTGCTGTTCCCGCACATGAAGCCCGAGAAGGGCTCCAAGTCCGGTGCCGCTGCTGCCAAGGCCGCCCAGATGGCCGAGGCCGCGGGTGCCGCGAGCCCGTTCCTTGTGCCCGCAAAGCCCACGAACGACTACTCCAAGGTGGTCGTCGAGCCGCTGTTCGAGGATTTCGTCGACTTCGACACCTTTGCCAAGAGCGACTTCCGCGCCGTGAAGGTCAAGGACTGCGCGGCCGTTCCCAAGTCCAAGAAGCTGCTGAACTTCACCCTGGACGACGGCACCGGCACCGACCGCACCATCCTCTCCGGCATTCACGACTACTACGAGCCGGAGGACCTGATCGGCAAGACGCTCATCGCCATCACCAACCTGCCCCCGCGCAAGATGATGGGTATCCCCAGCTGCGGCATGATCATCTCCGCCGTGCATGCCGAGGCCGAGGGCGACGAGACTCCCGAGCGCCTCAACGTTCTGATCGTGGATGATGCCATCCCCGCCGGCGCCAAGCTCTACTAGATCGGTTTCGCCGTTCTGACGAATAGCGGCCCTCTGTAGGTTGCCCCTATCCGGGGACGGCTCCCACACCTCAATTTAGGGACAGTCCCTAAATTGAGGCTGACGCCGGATACTTGAGGTTGGCCTGGGTGCCGAATGGCCTCCGAATGCTGATCGAAGTCAAATGAAAGTCACGTTTCCGCCCTTGGAAACGTGACTTTTGTTATGTCTCGGTGGGGGATGGGTTTGGCTACAGACGCCCTCCTTGCGCAGGGTGCGGTCGGTCTGGGGCCGGGCCGATTTCGCCCGTCGGACGTGAGCGAGGGGCCTCTCGTCGAGTGTGGGCTGGTTTCCTCAACTGAACTCTGGGAATATATAAGTCGCATGCCTAATGTCCGTACCAGATGCGCCAAGGAGGCACCCATGGACTACAAGATCACCGGCTATGAGCCCGCCAAGCTGTTCCATTACTTCGAGGAGATCAGCGCCATCCCGCGCGAGTCAGGCAACGAGAAGCAGATCAGCGATTACCTGGTGACGTTCGCCAAGGACCACGGCCTGTGGGTCTATCAGGATGATGTCCATAACGTGATCATCAAGAAGGCCGCCTCCGCTGGTGCCGAGGACAAGCCCGCCGTCATGCTGCAGGGCCACATCGATATGGTGTGCGACAAACTCGGCTCCGTTGAGCACGATTTCACCAAGGACGGCATCGATCTCGTTGTGACCGACGGCGTCCTTACCGCCAACGGCACCACCCTGGGCGCCGACAATGGCATCGCGGTCGCGCTCATGCTCACCGTGCTCGATGACGACTCCCTGGCCCATCCGGCCCTCGAGTGCGTCTTCACCACCGACGAGGAGTCCGGCCTCGTGGGCGCCGAGACCCTCGACAAGTCTCAGATCGATGCCCGCACCATGATCAACCTCGATTCCGAGGAGGAGGGCGTGGCCACCGTCAGCTGCGCCGGCGGCGTCGTTGTCACCTACACCCGCCCTATCACCCGCGAGCACAAGTCCGGCAGCGTCCTCACGCTTGAGATCTCCGGTCTCCTCGGCGGTCACTCCGGTGCCGACATCCACCTCGAGCGCGGCAACGGTAACCTCATCATGGCCCGCATCGTCGAGCGCCTCATGATCGCCGGTGAGCCCGCCCTGGTGAGCTTCAACGGCGGCACCAAGGACAACGCCATCAACCGCGAGTGCAAGGCCGAACTCGTCTACGCCGATCACGCCGCCGCCGAGGCGGGCGCCGAGCTCGCCCGCGAGATCGCCGCGAAGGTCGCCGCCGAGCTCGAGACCTATGACCCCGGCTTCACCTGCGATGTTGCAATTGCCGATGACGCCGAGGTCGAGGCCATCAACGAGGACACCGCGCTCGCCTTTGTGCGCGCCATCCGCCTCGCCCCCAACGGCGTGATGCGCCGCAACTTGGCGGCCGACGGTGCCGTTGACGTCTCCTCCAACATCGGCGTCGTCGCCACGTCCGATGACGAGGCCAAGATCTTGCTGTCTCCGCGTTCCTCTATCACCTCCCTGCAGGAGGAGTTCAAGGACCGCCTGCAGACGCTCGCCGACGTGCTGGGCTTCGACGCCAAGTTCGAGTACGAGTACCCGGGCTGGAGCTACGCCGAGCACTCCCCGGTGCGTGACGTCTTCCTCGAGAGCTACCGCGAGCTGTTCGACACCGAGCTCCGCATCGAGTCCATCCACGCCGGCCTTGAGTGCGGCCTGTTCGCCGAGGCCCTCGACGGCCTGGACGCCATTGCCGTCGGTCCGACCCTGAAGGATGTTCACACGCCCGATGAGTCCATGGAGCTCGCCTCCTCCGAGCGCTTCTACACCCTGCTCGTCGACGTGCTCAAGCGCCTCGCCGCCTAATGCCTCAATTGGGGACAGGTACAAATTGAGCCGTCTTCCCTAGGGATGCGAAAGGCCCGCAGCGATGAAGTTCGCTGCGGGCCTTATTGTTCACAGGGTCTTTGTGAAAGTGAAGCCAAAGCGGGGGGTCCCTGTCGGATCGTCGCCGTAGCGTCGCATGCCGGCCTTACCACACGGTGAACGGCGCATTCTCGATATTCCAATGGGTGTCGCGGACATAGCTCCGCACTCCTTCTGCATCTTTTGCCTCGAACAGCTCGAGGATGCGACGGTGCTCGGCATTTGCCTTGCGCAGCAATTCTTGCGCGGTTGCCTGCTCCACAGCGCCGTAATCGCGCTTGATGAAGTAACGCTCCATCTGCTCAATCAGCGTGATGAGGCGCGCGTTGTCGCATCGCCGCGTATAGGCGCTGTGAAACTCGCGTTGGATGTCGTCGTATTTGGTGATGAGGCCGCTTTCGATGGCGAGGTCCATGGAGCCCACGTGGAAGCGGAGCTGCGCCAGATCTTCTTCCGTGAGTAGGGGACAGGCCAGATACGCGGCCTGGCCGTCCAGGGGGCCCATGATCTGGAACACCTCGATGGCGTTCTGGCGATCGAATCCCCGCACGCGGAATCCGCGGCGCGGTTGGTTGTCCAGGTAGCCGTCGCTTGCGAGTTGTATGAGCGCCTCGCGCACCGGTGTGCGTGAAACGCCCATTGCATCGCAAATCGTCTGCTCGCTTACGCGGTTGCCGGCGGAAAGCTCGCCGGACTCGATGCGCGCGGCGATGTATTCATATACGTGCTCCTTGAGTGGGCGCTGCAGGGCAACCATCGCTCTCCTCCGTATCGTATACAGACTAACGGTGCATGCAAACGTATCGACAATTTAATACGCCTATAAAGATAGCAGCTACCAGCTAGTATGTGCAAACGCCTGCAATCGAACGCTCACCGAGGAAAAGCAACCGTTCAGATTGTATACAATATACAGACAAGGAACACCGACGTAGCATGAAGGCAACGAAAGGGGAGAAGCCCCTGATACACAAAAGGAGGGTCATCATGACCAAGTTCAGCCACGTCATCATCCGTCGCCCCGGCAAGTCCCTCTGCAATGGCATTACCAGTGCCCCCGAACTCGGCCAGCCCATCTACGAGCGTGCCATCGAAGAGCACTACGACTACGAGCACGCGCTCGAGCAGTGCGGTGTCGACGTCACCGTCCTGCCCGCACTCGAGGAGTATCCGGACAGTGTCTTTGTCGAGGATCCCGCGGTGATTACCCGCTGCGGCGCCATTATCACCAATCCCGGCGCCGACTCCCGTAACGGCGAGAAAGACGAGATCGAGCCCGCCGTTCGCCGCTTCTTCGATGACGAGCACGTCAAGCACATCGTTGCCCCCGGCACGCTCGATGGCGGCGACGTCATGATGGTCGGCGACCACTTCTATGTCGGTCGCTCCGCCCGCACCAATGAGGAGGGCATCCGCCAGTTCTGCGAGATCCTCGAGGGTTGGGGCCTGTCCGGTTCCGAGGTTCCGCTGGAGGAGGTCCTGCACCTCAAGACCGGCGTGAACTACATCGAGGACAACAACATGCTGGTGTCCGGCGAGTTCATCGACAAGCCCGACTTCGCCGATTACAACAAGATCGTCGTTCCCGAGGAGGAGGCCTACGGCGCCAACTGCATCTGGGTCAACGGAACCGTGATCGTTGCCGAGGGCTACCCGACTGTCCTCAAAGCCGTTCAGGACCTCGGTTACAAGACCCTCGTCGTGGACACCTCCGAGTACCGCAAGGTCGACGGCGGACTCTCCTGCATGTCCCTGCGTTTCTAAGCGGATATCCCCCTTTACGGTCTGGCCGTCCCGTCCGCGTCCCTGAGTTCAGGCGCGGACGGGACCCCGGGCCGTGTTCTCTCGAAAGGAGGCGTCAATGAGCAAGGCTCCTGCAAAGGATGCACGTCCCATCAATGAGGAGATCATCGACCCCAACGGCCTCGACCTGTTCCGACTGACCATGATGGTCATCACGGCGAGCATCTGCGGCGGCATCTTCTCCCTGGCTGGAGATATGGCCGCCGGTGGCGCCAATACCGGTGCGGTCATCATCTCGTGGCTCATCTGCTTTGCCGGCGTGTTCGCGCTCATGATGGTGTTCAACGGCCTGTCCCAGGCGCGCCCGGACCTCACGGGCGGAATCTACGCCTATGCCGCCGCCGGTTTCGGCGAGTATGTGGGTTTCAACTCCGCTTGGGGTTATTGGATCAGCGCCTGCCTGTCCAATGTCAGCTTCGCCCTGCTGCTGTTCAGCGCGCTCGGTTATTTCTTCCCGGTGTTCGGTGCGGGAAATAACGTGCTGTCCATCGTGTGCGCGAGCATCTTCTTGTGGGTGCTCACGGCGCTCGTGCTGCGCGGTGTGAAAGAGGCCGCGGGCATCAATACCATCGTGACGCTCGCCAAGCTCGTCCCGCTCGGTTTGTTCGTCCTCTCCATCATCTTGCTCGGCAAGTTCGATATGGGCATCTTCATGGACAACTTCTGGGGTGAGCCCGCCGGCCCGGACTTCGGTACGCAGGTGGTTTCGACGATGATCGCGCTCGTGTGGGTGTTCACCGGCATCGAGGGCGCCGTGGTCATCTCGGGTCGCGCCAAGTACGTGCGCGACGTCGGCCGCTCCACCACCCTCGGCTTCGCAGCCGTGTTCATCCTCTACTTCATCATCTCCATGCTGTCTTTGGGCGTCATGCCCCGGGCTGAGATGGCCGAGCTCGCCACGCCCTCCATGGCGGGCATTCTCGAGCACGCCATCGGGCCCATGGGCGCCGCAATCGTCAACCTCGGCGTCATTCTGTCGCTCGTGGGCGCCATGCTCGGTTACGTGATTATCGCATCCGAGACGCCCTTCGAGGCCGCGCGTCAGGGATCGTTCCCGCTGGCGTTCGCCAAGACGAATAAGGCCGGCGCCCCTGTTGTGACCGTTCTCGTGAGTTCGAGCATCACGCAGCTCTTCCTCATTTTGTCCGCGGTTGCCTCGAGCACCTATCAGTTCTTCTACACGTGCGCGGTCAATACGATTTTGATCCCGTATGTGTGCTCCGCGGCGTATTACATGGTGATCGGTTGGAAGAAGGAGCACCTGGACAGCCCACATACCCCCAGCGTGAGGACGGCCCGCATCTTTGGCACGCTGGGATTCATCTACACGCTTTTCCTGGTGTGGTCCACCGGTTTGCAGGGCGTCATGATCACGACGATCTTGTTTGCCCCAGCTATCGTTGTGTATGCAATTGGCGAGCGCGACCGTGGCAAGCCGGTTCTCCCGCGCACGAGCGACAAAGTCATCGCCGTCGTCGTGGTGATCTTGGCAATCGTATCGCTGTACCTGCACTTCTCGGGGATTTCACCCATCGTGTAACGGCATCGTGGCACATATGCGCCTCTGGCCCCAATGGCACCTTCCCGCCATTGGGGTCTTTGCCGTTTGCAAAGGGCGGGGGACGCTGGGCCAACACTGGGCGACGCTGGGGCATATGGCTTGCGGCACGCCCCGCATGTCGCGTTTTGACCTCAATCGGTTATGATGGTGCGCCATTGGGTACACGTTTTTCGATAACACGCCACGAGCATAAACGAGGTAGACGCATGTTGGACCGATTCACCGATCGAGCGCGCAAGGTCATGTCGCTTGCGAAAGAGGAGGCTCGAGCGCTCAAGACCTCCAAGGTCGGCACCGAGCATTTGCTGCTCGCCCTGGCCAAGGAGCAAGAGGGCGTGGCGGCCGAGGCGCTGCGCGATCTCGAGATCACGTACGACGACATCCTCGAGCAGCTGAACGAGATCCATAAGGCTGCACCTTCGGAGCCCGAGCCCGAGGACGCCAAGCTCGCATTCACGCCGCTCGTCATCTCGGTGATGGAGAAGAGCTTCCGCCTGGCGCGCGAGAACAACCAGACCTATGTCTCCACGGAGCACCTGCTGCTCGCCATCGTGAGCGAGGGCAACGGCCTGGCTGTGGACATCCTGCGCCGCCTGGGCGTCTCGGGCGCGAGCGTCCGCGGCGCCGTGGAGAAGCTCACGGCCAAGGACCAGGGCAAGCAGCGTCCCCTGGCGGGCGCCGGCTCTGGTCGTCCGGGTGCGGGCCTGCCGTTTTTCGGCGGCGGAGCGCAGGGCCAGGCCGGTGGCAAGCCGGAGAGCGTGCTCGCGCAGTTCGGCACCAACCTCACGCAGGAGGCGCGCGAGGGCAAGCTCGATCCGGTCATCGGCCGAGAGAAGGAGATCTCCCGCATGATGGAGATCCTTTCTCGTCGTACCAAGAACAATCCGCTCATCCTGGGTGACCCCGGTGTGGGCAAGACCGCTATCGTCGAGGGGCTGGCGCAGGAGATCTCCGCCGGCAACGTCCCTGAGAACCTCATGGGCCAAAACATCTGGACGCTCGACCTGCCCGGGCTGGTGGCCGGTGCAAAGTATCGCGGCGAGTTCGAGGAGCGCCTGAAGAGTGTGATAGCGGAGGCCACCGAGGCCGACGACATCATCTTGTTCATCGATGAGATGCACACGCTGATCGGCGCGGGTTCCGCGGAGGGCTCAATCGACGCGAGCTCCATGCTCAAGCCGGTCCTCGCACGCGGCGCCTTCCAGATCATCGGTGCCACCACCGCCGAGGAGTTCCGTAAGTACCTGGCAAAGGATCCGGCGTTCGAGCGCCGCTTCCAGGCTATCGACGTGGATGAGCCGAGCGCGTCCGACACCGTGGCGATCCTTGCCAAGCTCGCTCCCAAATATGAGGAGCACCACCACGTCCGTTACACGCAGGCGGCCCTTGAGGCGGCTGCGAGTCTTTCGGCCCGCTATATCCAGGACCGCTTCCTGCCCGACAAGGCGATCGACCTCATCGACGAGGCCGGTGCCCGCGCTCGCATCGCGCGCAACAAGGCGCCCGAGCCCGTGCGCGAGGCCGAAGCCCGCGTGGTCGAGCTCAAGGCCGCCGTCGAGGAGGCGAGCGCTGCGGACGACATGAACCGCGCCGCCGAGGCCAAGGAACAGCAGCAGACCGCCGAAATCGCCCTGGGTGAGGCCCGCGCCGCCTGGAACGCCGAGCTCGACGCGAGCCCGGTCGTCATCGATGTGCCCCAGATCGCCGACATCGTCTCGGTGACCTCGGGCGTGCCCGTCTCGTCGCTCACGGAGGACGAGAGCCGTCGCCTGCTCGCCTGTGAGAGCGCGCTCAAGACGCGCATCATCGGGCAGGATGAGGCGGTCGCCGCCGTCGCGAAGGCGATCCGGCGCAGCCGCAGCCCGCTCAAGGACCCCCGTCGCCCTGGTGGTTCCTTCATCTTTTTGGGCCCCACGGGCACCGGCAAGACCGAGCTCGCCAAGACGCTCGCCGAGTACCTGTTCGGCAGCAAAGATGCACTCATCAGCTTTGACATGTCCGAGTTCGGCAGCCAGTACGAGGTCTCCAAGCTCATCGGTTCGCCCCCGGGCTACGTGGGACATGAGGAGGGCGGCCAGCTCACCAAGGCCGTGCGCCGCAACCCGTACTCGGTGGTGCTGTTCGACGAGATCGAGAAGGCGCACCCCGACATCTTCAACATCTTGCTGCAGGTGCTCGACGAGGGACGCCTGACCGACAGCCAGGGCAAGACCGTTGATTTCCGCAACACGGTTGTCATCATGACGAGCAACGTGGGAGCCCGCGAGATCGCACAGGATTCGAGCGTGGGCTTTGGCACCACGGGCGAGGCCGGTCTTACCGCCGACGAGATTCGCGGCCGTGCGATGGGGGAGCTCAAGCGCCTGTTCCGCCCCGAGTTCATCAACCGCGTGGACGATATCGTGGTGTTCCAGAAGCTCGCCGGGGAGAGCCTCACGCGCATCGCCGAGCTGCTCGTCGACGACCTGCGCCAGCGCCTGATCGCCAATGGGATGAATATCGTGGTGACCGACGCCGCGCTCGACAAGATCGTGCGCGAGGGTACCGACCTCACCAATGGCGCTCGTCCGCTGCGCCGTGCCATCCAGCGCCTCATTGAGGACCCGCTGTCCGAGGAGCTGCTGGCGGGCGAATGGTCCGCGGGCGATACGGTCCAGTGCGACCTGGCCGACGGTGAGCTCGTGTTCACCCATGTTGCCGGCGAAATCCCCGCTCCTCGCGCGATCGGTGAGCTCGGTGCGGGTTTTGACGCCTCGGCGCCGCGCCGCTCCACGAGCGCCCCGCGCACCGCAAGCACCTCCGGTGGGCTTATCCAATCGGGCGCCGGCGCGCACTGAGTCATCGGCGCGCACTGAGTCATGTGAAATTGCGAGCCTTAAGCGGCCAGTCGGATAGATTTCCGGCTGGCCGCTTTGCAGTCGGCTCGTCTGACACGGCCGTCAACCGCGTCTGTTTGACCCCTCCGCTCCGCAGGCGTGGTGGCATCGTAACTTTTCTGCAAATCTGAAGAGGGTCCTGCGATTCGTGCGACAATAAAACGAGCGAGAAACAAGGGAGGTCCGCCGTGGAACAGAAAAGCACCGACGAGCGCATGAAAGAGGCCGTTCGCCTCACCGCCCCGGGGCAACCGCTGAGGACCGCCCTCGATATGATCATCGCGGGCCACATCGGTGCGCTCATCTGCGTGGGCGATACCGAGGCCGTGCTTGCCGCTGGCAACGATGGCTTTCCGCTGAACATTTCCTTCACGAGCAACCGACTTTTCGAGCTCTCCAAGATGGATGGCGCGATCGTCATCGACGGCGGGCTCAACAAGATCCTGCGCGCCAACTTCCACCTCAATCCGGATCCCTCGCTCTCCACGAGCGAGACGGGCATGCGCCATCGCACCGCGGCCCGCATGAGCGTGCTCACCGACGCCACGATTATCTCGGTGTCCGAGCGCCGTGGCGTGGTGAACGTCTATGTGGATGGCAAGTCCTATCAGATTCAGCCGGTGACCGAGATCATGAGCTCGGTGAACCAGCTCGTTTCCACGCTTCAGACCACGCGCTCCTCGCTCGACCGCTCGCTTTTGCGCCTCACGGCGCTCGAGCTGGACGACTACGTCACGCTTGCCGATATCACGAGCATCTTCTCGAGCTTCGAGATCATGGAGCAGGCCAAGGTGGAGCTTCAGAACTGTATCGCCAAGCTGGGCAACCAGGGAAAGCTCGTGCAGATGCAGCTCGAGCAGCTCGCCGGCGCCGGTATGGAGACCGAATACAGCCTTATGATCCGCGACTATGCGGCCGATGCCTCCGAGGAGAATGCCGAGCGCGTGCGACAGGTGTTCTCGTCGATGTCGGCCCAGGACCTCACGAGTCCCAGCAAGGTCGCCAAGGCCCTTGGCTTTGAGGACCTCGACGAGGACTCCGTCATGTCCCCGCTTGGTCTGCGCACCCTGTCGCGCGTATCCGTCGTGCGCGACGGCGTGGCAGAGCGCATCGTGGATGAGTACGGTTCGCTGCAAGATCTTATGGACGACATCAAGAACGATCCCGACCGCTTGGGCAATTTCGGCGTCAACAACCCTGCGATTCTCGCGGATTCGCTCGCGCGGATGCACGGCAGCAAGCGCGAGGCTTAAGGCCCTCGGGTGCCGGGCTGTGCGCTCCGTTGGCCTCGCATGGGGCCGGGGTGCACGGATTTTGATCGATGAAGAGTGCGAGAGGGGCGCGGGTGCGCCTCTTTCGCGTTGAAGGGGAGGGAAGCATGACCGAGGACATGGCGCGCGCCTGCGCGATCATCGTGGCGGGCGGTTCGGGTACGCGTTTTGGCAATCCGGGCGGAAAGCTGTTGATCGAAGTTGCCGGTAAGCCGCTCATTACCTGGACGCTCGAGGCGTTTGACGCGGCCGAACGCGTGTCGCGCATCGTCGTGGTGTGCCCGCCCGATAAGTCCGATGAGATGAATCGCAGCGCCGTCGAACCGTATTCGTTCTCGACGCCCATCGCGTTCGCGCCCTCCGGCGCCGAGCGGCAGGATTCAACCCGCAACGGCTTATCTGCAGTTCCGGCCGACTGCGAGATCGCGCTCGTGCACGATGCCGCCCGTCCGCTGATCTTGCCCGAGACCATCGACGCCGCCATCGAGGCGCTCGTTGCCGGAGATGATGCGGGGCCGGATGCCCTTGTGGATGCGGGCGGCGCCGAGGCGGCTGGTAATCCCGCGGGGGAGAGCGCCTGTTCGACTGCGGGCGGTGTTCGTCGGGGGCATGCTCTTGACGGTGTGGTGTGCGGTCAGCCCGCGGTCGACACGCTCAAGGTCATCGATGAGGCCGGCTGCTTTGTGGAGACCCCGCCGCGCGCTCGGTTCTGGACAGTGCAGACTCCGCAGGTCTTTTGGACCAAGTCCCTGATCAGAGCATATGAATGGGTCGATCGCACGGGTTTCGTGGGCACCGATGACGCATCTTTGGTCGAGGGGATGGGCGGCCGCGTGTGCGGGTTCGAGGCCCCGCGCGACAACCTCAAGGTTACGTTGCCCGAGGATCTCGCGCCGGTCGAGGCGGCCCTGCGCGCCCGACTTCGTGGGTGACCATGGCGATGCGTCCGGTTTTGGCAGACGGTTCCTCCGATGTGGGCCTCTTCCACAGCGTCCGGCGCCGCGCCGGAGAGTCCTTCTTGAGGTTTTTCGTATCGTATTTCGATTTCTCGAAGTAGGCCTCCGATTTTCAGAGCAAAAGCGCAGGTCGTGATTGCTCGAAAAGGAGGTCTATCCGGGGTTCCTCAAAACGATACGAAAAACCTCATCAAGCAAGATGCGAGCGATCGTCAAGCCCGGATGTGAAGCGAAAAAGCGCCGCAGGGTATATCCTTAGCCCGTGCATTTTGTGAGATAAGGGGGCAGCATGGCATCGAATCTGCGCATCGGACATGGATACGACGTGCATCGGTTGGTGGAGGGTCGCCGCTGCATCATCGGTGGCGTGGATATCCCGCACAGTAAGGGCCTGCTCGGCCACAGTGACGCCGACGTGCTCGCGCACGCCCTGGCCGACGCCATCCTGGGCGCCTGCCGCGGTGGTGACATTGGCAAGCTCTTCCCCGATACAGACCCGGCCTACGCTGGAGCCGATTCGCTTAAGCTCCTCGCCGCGGTGATGGAGCACGCGCGCAGCTTGGGCTACGAGTTCGTCGATGCCGATTGCACTATCGCCTGCCAGGAGCCCAAGATCGGTCCACACCGCGAGGCCATGCGCGAGAATCTGGCCCGCGCCATCGGCTGCCCGGTCGAAAACATCGGCGTCAAGGCCACGACCACCGAAAAGCTCGGTTGGGAGGGCGAAGGCGAGGGCATAGGCGCCTGGTCCGTCTGCCTGCTGGAGCGATGTAGCTGAAAGAACCGTCCGCGGCGGTTCGCTATCCCTCTTTTTCTTTGGAGCGGATCTCCTTGTCCGACGAGGAGGAAGTCCGAGCTTCTGCAAGGTTGTCCGCTCGTATAGACTATGCAAGGAAGACAACGATGTGGTCGAGGCGGGGCATATCGTCCGCGCGCAGTTTCCGCATGAGCCGAAGCGTGCTGCGGACGCTTCGTGCGAGCCAGGACTGTTTGAGCACGGATGATATGCCTCGCCCCGCCCCGGAGGAGATACCCATGAAGATCTACAACAGCGCCACTCACCAAAAAGAGGACTTCCGTCCCATCGAGGAGGGCAAGGTCCGCATGTACGTGTGCGGCCCCACCGTCTACGACAACATCCACATCGGCAACGCCCGCACCTTCATCAGCTTCGACGTGATCCGCCGCTGGCTCATCGCGAGCGGCTACGAGGTCACGTTCGCTCAGAACCTCACCGACGTGGATGACAAGATCATCAACCGCGCCAACGAGCAGGGTCGCACCGCCGAGGAGGTCGCCACCGAGTTCTCCGACAAGTTCATCGGCGTCATGCGCGCCGCCAACGTGCTCGACCCGGATGTGCGCCCCCGTGCCACCAAGGAGATCGGCGCCATGATCGGCATGATCAAGACGCTGATCGAGGGCGGTCACGCCTATGCGGCCGACAACGGCGACGTGTACTTCTCCGTGCGCAGCGACCCCTCTTACGGCGAGGTCTCCGGCCGCAACATCGACGACCTCATGGTGGGCGCCCGCATCGAGGAGAACGAGGACAAGCGCGACCCTCTGGACTTCGCCTTGTGGAAGGCCGCCAAGCCCGGCGAGCCCAGCTGGAAGAGCCCGTGGGGCGAGGGCCGTCCCGGATGGCACACCGAGTGCGCCGCCATGGTGCACCGCTATCTGGGCACGCCCATCGACATTCACGGCGGCGGCTCCGACCTCGCCTTCCCGCATCATGAGAACGAGTGCGCCCAGGCCACCTGCGCCTGGCACGAGGGTTTTGCCAACACCTGGATGCACACGGGCATGCTGCTCGTTGACGGCGAGAAGATGAGCAAGAGCCTGGGCAACTTCTTCACCTTGGCCGAGGTGCTCGAGAAGCGCTCCGCCGCCGCCTTGCGCCTGCTCATGCTGCAGACCCACTACCGCAGCCCGCTCGACTTCTCCTGGGAGCGCCTCGAGGGCGCCGAGAACTCGCTCGCGCGTATCGCCGGCACCTGCCGCAACCTCAAGTGGGCGGCCGACCACGCGGAAGGGGAGTCGAATGCCGAGCTCGCTGATGCGCTGACCGCCGCCATGGAAAAGGCCGCCGCCGACTACGAGGCCTGCATGGATGACGACTTCAATACCGCCGGTGCCGTGGCCGCTTACTTCCAGCTCGTGACCGAGGCTAACAAGTACCTCGAGCAGGCCGCCGGTGCCGTGGACGAGGACGCTGCGCGCGTCTGCGCCGCCGTGATCAGCGGTGCGCTCGCGCAGCTGGGCGTCAAGCTTCCCGTGATCGAGGAACCGCTGCCCGCCGAGCTCGCAGGCGTGGCCGCCGAGCTCGTGGGCTTTGAGGGCGATGACGTTGACGCGGCTGCCGAGGCTATCCTCTCTGCTCGTGCGGAGGCCCGCGCCGCCAAGGACTGGGGCACCGCCGACGCCATCCGCGATCGCCTGAAGGAGCTCGGCCTTGCCATCGAGGACACCGCCGCCGGCTCCCGCATCAAGCGCGCTTAGCTCCCCCGTCTCAATTAGGGGGCAGGCGCTAAATCACCTCAATTTGGGGACAGTCCCTAAATTGAGGTTGGCGTACGTCAGTAATGTCACGCCGCATCCGGAGTGCCCGGGTGCGGCGTGTGTGTTATGAGCGCGTGCGGGTGTGGGAGACGGGTGCATTTTGCGTACCGAGATGTGACAATGTCAGCGAGTGAATCGCTTTGAAAGGGGCCGAGATGGCACAGAAGAAGCGCCCGCAAAAGGGCGGCGATTATCAGGGAAAGCCGAAGCGCGGGGCCGAAGGCCGCGCGAAGGGTGCGCAGGGACGCGGGGCTAGGTCTGTGGCCCAGCAGTGTATGCCTCAGGCGTCTCGGTCCCAGCAGACCGCAGCGCCTCAGCGCCGTGACGTCCATGCCGCCGAGGGCAATTACATCGAGGGGCGCCGCGCCGCGTTTGAGGCGCTGCGAACCGGCTTTCCCATCAAACGCGCGCTGATCGCGCAGGGCGTGGAGAACGAGCCGGCCATCCGCGACTTGCTCGCCGGCCTTGGCGAGTCGGGCGTGAGCGTCAAGAGTGTGCCCCGCACCCAGCTCGACGCGATCTCGAGCCATGGCGCCCACCAGGGCATCGTTCTCGAGGTTGGCAAGTTCCCCTATGCCGACCTCTCCGACATCATCGCCGCCGCACCGGCCGGCTCGCCCGCACTCGTGGTGGTGCTCGACCATGTCACCGACGCCGGCAACTTCGGTGCCATCGTGCGCTCTGCCGAGGTTGTGGGTGCAGCTGGCGTCGTGATTCCCAACAAGCGGTCGGCCGAGGTCACCGTCGCAACGTACAAGACCTCCGCAGGAGCCGTCATGCACCTGCCCATCGCGCAGGTTCCCAACATCGCCCGTGCCCTCGAGGACCTCAAGTCCGCTGGCTTTTGGGTCGGCGGCGCCACCGAGCACGCGGAGGATGTGTGCTGGGATGCCCCGTTTGAGGGCCGTGTGGCGCTCGTCATGGGGTCGGAGGGCGACGGTATCTCCCGACTGGTGCTCGATACCTGCGACTTCACCACCAAGTTGCCGCAGCGCGGGGAGACCGAGAGCCTCAATGTGGCGCAGGCCGCCACGGCCCTTTGCTTCGAGTGGATGCGCCGCAACCGCGACTCACTCGCCTAGGGACGCCCCATATCGCGGGCGAAGGATTTGCAGACACTGGAGATCTCCGAACGGAAGTAGAGGAAACGGGTCGTGACGAAGAAGAATCGACAGAAGTCAAAGGCCAAGCGTTTTGGCGAGGGTTCGGCCAAGCCGATCGTCGATGCAAGCACCTATGGTGTTGGCAACGCGTTTGCAGGTCTCGGCGCCTCGAGCACGCCCGTGCCGCCTCGCGGCGCCCGCTCGGGCAAGAAGGAGCTGCTCGTGGTCGACGGCTACAACGTCATCCACGCCACGCCGAAGTACGAGCGGCTCATGTTCGACCGCGGCGACCACCCCTATTCCAGCGATGTGTATGAGCGCGCCAGAACGGCCCTGGTCGGCGACGTGGCCGCGTTTGCGGGCCGACAGTACGAGGCGGTCGTGGTGTTCGACGCCGCGGGCAACGTGTCGCCCGATCGCCCGAACCTTCCGCAGGGCGGCGTGCGCATCGAGTTCTCACCCACGGGCGTGACAGCAGATACGGTGATCCAGGATCTGTGCACCCGTGCGCGCGAGGAGGGAAGGGCCTGCTCGGTGGTGACAAGTGACGCGATGATCCAGGCGACCGTCATGGGCCATGGCGTGACGCGCGTCTCGGCCCGCATGCTCGTGGAGGAGATCGAGGATATGAATCGCGATTTCGAGCGCGCCCGCGAGGAGAACGTGGACATCAAGTTGACGCTCGGGAGCCGATTGAGCCCCGAATCCCTCGCCAAGCTGCAATCCTTGCGCGGCCGTTAGAGCTCCGCTATTCTAAACAAGCTTTGCGCGCCTGCGGCGCCCGAAGTGCCAGCGTGGCTCAATGGTAGAGCAACGGATTTGTAATCCGTTGGTTGCGGGTTCGATTCCTGTCGCTGGCTCCATAGAATCAAGAAGCCCGGTTTCCAAGCGGAACCGGGCTTTTTTCAACAAGCGGATCAGAATCGCAATCGATTGCGGACAGGCGATTGGATAGTGCTGCATCACACAAAAGTAGAACCTGGCGATTTGAGACATGGAAGAGAAAAGACCATGTCGCCATATGTCGAACATAAGCAGATTGAGCCATCTACCTGCACTGCGATACGCCCGGGCACGTGTATATAAAACCTTTTGTTGACACGCTTGCTCGCCACGTTCTATTATTCACTTCGCTCGAGCACAGAGCACCGCAGAAATGCAGCTTCGTGCGAGAGTTTGACAATGACTGGGGATGTGGCACAGCGGCAACTGCGGCGGACTGTAAATCCGCTCCCTCTGGGTTCATAGGTTCGAGTCCTATCATCCCCACCAGTCAGGCCTGTATAGCTCAGTCGGTAGAGCACTTCGTTGGTAACGAAGAGGTCACCAGTTCAAGTCTGGTTGCAGGCTCCATCTGGCGGTGTAGCTCAGTTGGTCAGAGCGCACGGTTCATACCCGTGTTGTCACTGGTTCGAATCCAGTCACCGCTACCAGGTAACTATGGCGGCTTCCGAGGAAACGAGGAGGCCGCTTAAGTTAAGTAGGGACTTGCTCCAAAAGGGAGCAACCTTTTCCAGAAGGAGGGCTTCATGGCCAAGGAAAAGTTTGAGCGCACTAAGCCGCATGTTAACATCGGCACCATCGGTCACGTTGACCACGGTAAGACGACCCTGACCGCCGCCATCACCAAGACTCTGTCTGAGACTGAGGGCTGCAAGGCCGACTTCACCGCCTTCGAGAACATCGACAAGGCTCCCGAGGAGCGCGAGCGCGGCATCACGATCTCCGTCTCCCACGTCGAGTACGAGACTGCCAGCCGCCACTACGCTCACGTTGACTGCCCCGGCCACGCCGACTACGTCAAGAACATGATTTCCGGTGCTGCCCAGATGGACGGCGCTATCCTGGTTATCGCCGCCACCGACGGCCCGATGGCCCAGACCCGCGAGCACATCCTGCTCGCCCGTCAGGTCGGCGTTCCTTACATCGTCGTTTTCCTGAACAAGTGCGACATGGTCGACGACGACGAGCTCATCGACCTCGTCGAGATGGAGACCCGCGACCTTCTCTCCGAGTACGAGTTCCCGGGCGACGACCTGCCGATCGTCCGCGGCTCCGCCCTCGGCGCCCTCAACGGCGAGGAGAAGTGGATGGACTCCATCCGCGAGCTCATGAATGCCGTTGACGAGTACATCCCCACGCCTGAGCGCGACAACGAGAAGCCCTTCCTCATGGCCGTCGAGGACGTCATGACCATTTCCGGTCGTGGTACCGTCGCCACCGGTCGTGTCGAGCGCGGCGAGCTCAAGCTCAACGACAACGTCGAGATCGTCGGCATCAAGGAGACCAAGTCCACGGTCTGCACCGGCATCGAGATGTTCCGTAAGTCCATGGACTTCTGCGAGGCTGGCGACAACGTCGGCCTGCTGCTCCGCGGCATCAAGCGCGAGGAGATCGAGCGCGGCCAGGTTCTGTGCAAGCCGGGTTCCGTTACCCCTCACACCAAGTTCACCGGTGAGATCTACGTCCTGACCAAGGACGAGGGTGGCCGTCACACCCCGTTCTTCGATGGTTACCGTCCTCAGTTCTACTTCCGTACCACTGACGTGACCGGTTCCGTCCGTCTGCCCGAGGGCACCGAGATGGCCATGCCTGGTGACCACATCACCATCACCGGCGAGCTCATCCACCCGATCGCCATGGAGGAGGGCCTGCGCTTCGCTATCCGCGAGGGTGGCCACACCGTGGGTTCCGGTATCGTCTCCACCATCATCGAGTAACTTCGGTTACCCGCTGATCTAGGCGTACTTGTAGGACCCGGCGCCACAATTGGTGCCGGGTCCTTTTTCTGCCAGCCTTTACGCTCGTGATTGGCTTGGCAAGGCGGCATTCCCGTATCTGCGCTGCCCTTGATCGCTCTTCCTCATCCGAGTTGCGTTCAAGTTGTGAATCTCCTTTGCAGAATAGATACGGTAATACCGTTGGCATTGACATCACATGATGGTCGATGGTAATGTTAGCGACCGTGCCCGTAGGGGCGGTAAATGGAGGTTTAGATACATGCGCACTATGGTTACCCTGGCTTGCACTGATTGCAAGCGTCGTAATTACACGACCACCAAGAACAAGGCCAACATGCCTGATCGCATGGAGATCAAGAAGTACTGCCCTTGGTGCAAGAAGCACACGCTGCACAAAGAGACTCGCTAGTCTCTAAGCATACACGCCAGTAGTTCAATTGGTAGAGCAACGGTCTCCAAAACCGTCTGTTGAGGGTTCGAGTCCTTCCTGGCGTGCCAGTCTGTAATCGTAAGCCTCCTTGTGAGGCTTACGTTTTCTAAAGTCTAGGCGCAAACGCGCGGAGGTAAGCCACAATGGCCAATAACAAGAGCACCAAGAAGTCCGCTCAGAAGAAGACCGAGAAAAAGACCGGTCTGTTTGCTCGCGGCAAGGCGTATCTGGCTTCTGTGCGCTCCGAGATGAAGCGCGTCGTGTGGCCTACTAAGAACGAGCTCGTCAACTACACGGTCGCGGTGTGCGCTTCGCTCATCGTCGTCGGTGTGGCCATCGCGCTCCTCGACCTTGTCATCGGTCAGGGCCTCGTGCTCTTCGCAAGCCTGAGGGGGTAAGCAGATGTCCAAGCGTTGGTACGTCGTTCACACCTATTCCGGATACGAGAACCGCGTCAAGTCCGATCTCGAGCACCGCATCGAGACCATGGGCATGCAGGATCGTATCTTCGATATCCAGATCCCGACCGAGCATGTCACCGAGCTCAAAGAGGGTGGCAAGCGCGACGAGAAGGACGTCAAGATTTTCCCCGGCTATGTCCTCGTCCGTATGGAGATGGACGACGATGCCTGGACGTGCGTCCGCAACACCCCTGGTGTCACCGGTTTCCTCGGCGGCAGCGGCAAGCCCGCTCCGCTTTCCCGCGATGAGTACAACAAGATGATGCGCAAGACCGATAAGGGTTCTTCCGCTCCCAAGCGTGCTGTCGTGGATATCGAGGTCGGTACTTCGATTCGCGTCACCAACGGTCCGCTCGCCGACTTCGACGGCAAGGTCTCCGAGGTTATGCCCGAGCAGGGCAAGGTCAAGGTCACGCTCCTCATCTTCGGCCGCGAGACGCCGGTTGAGCTTGGGTTCGAGCAGATCGAGGTCATCGCCTAGTTTCCGTGTTTGTCCGCGTGCCGCGCTTCGAGTCCGACCGCTCATCGGAACTCGTGCTTCTAACGCGAATGCGCTGACGATATATAGCTTTTTACGTTCATTCGTTGTTAAGGAAGGTGTGACATGGCAGAGAAGAAGATTGCCACCGTCATCAAGCTTCAGATTCCGGCCGGCAAGGCCAACCCGGCTCCTCCCGTGGGTCCCGCCCTCGGTGCCGCCCAGGTCAACATCATGCAGTTCTGCCAGGCCTTCAACGCCGCCACGCAGGACAAGATGGGTGACATCATCCCGGTCGTCATCACCGTCTTCGAGGATCGTAGCTTCGATTTCGTGTGCAAGACCCCGCCTGCGGCTCACCTGATCAAGAAGGAGCTCGGTCTTAAGGGCGGCTCCGCCGTTCCTCAGCGCGACAAGGTCGGCCAGCTCACCGACGAGCAGCTCACCAAGATCGCCGAGATCAAGATGCCCGATCTCAATGCCAACGACATTGATGCCGCCAAGAAGATCGTTGCCGGCACCGCTCGCTCCATGGGTGTCACCATCGCCGAGTAACGCGCATCTCATCGCATTTCAGTAACTCTCGTGCCACAAGGGCACGTGAACGATGTGGGAGGGTTTTCCCGCTTGTACCACAGGAGGTAATGACATGGCTACCAAGCATGGCAAGAAGTTCCGTGAGGCCGCAGCTAAGGTTGACCGCGCTGCCGTCTACACGCCGCTCGAGGCCGTCAAGCTCGTGAAGGAGCTTGCCAACGCCAAGTTCGACGAGACCGTTGAGGCTCACTTCCGCCTCGGCATCGACACCCGCAAGGCCGATCAGAACATCCGTGGCTCCATCTCTCTGCCCCACGGCACCGGCAAGACCGTCCGTGTCGCCGTCTTCGCCGAGGGCGCTCAGGCCGAGCAGGCCGCCGAGGCCGGCGCCGATGTCATCGGTTCCGACGAGCTCATCGCCCAGATCCAGAAGGGCGAGATCAACTTCGACGCTGCCATCGCCACCCCGATGATGATGGCCAAGGTTGGTCGCATCGGTAAGATCCTCGGTCCCCGTGGCCTCATGCCGAACCCCAAGCTCGGCACCGTGACCATGGACGTCGCCAAGATGGTCTCCGAGCTCAAGGCTGGCCGCGTTGAGTATCGTGCCGACCGTTACGGCATCTGCCACGTTCCGCTGGGTCGCGTCTCCTTCGATGAGCAGAAGCTCGTTGAGAACTACGCTGCCCTCTACACCGAGATCCTGCGCGTCAAGCCCGCTTCCGCCAAGGGCAAGTACGTCAAGAGCATCTCCGTGTCCTCCACGATGGGCCCTGGCGTCAAGATTGACTCCGCCGTCCAGCGCAACTTCATGGAGGCCTAAGCGATATTTCGCTTAACTCATTTGACTCGGAAACCCGGTTCGCCTTGTGCGAGCCGGGTTTTTCTTTTAGCTCTTCAAGGATCGGGCTGAATACCTGGAGTGCCCTGTGTGACGTATCAGGAAGAGCAACCTTCTCTGAGTGTTTCGTAAATATATATCTGAAAGAGTACATCGACACACATAGTACTCTGTGATACAGTTACCTCAACGTCAAACAATGGGGAGGTGACCGATATGGCGAGCCGTGATGCCGTGAGCGATCTCATTCGAGGCAATATCGACGCCATCATTCTCAAAACGCTGTCGAAGGGTGACAGCTATGGGTATGAGATTCTCAAATCGATTGGCACCGCGAGTTTGGGCGAGTATGAGATGAAGGAGCCTTCTCTCTACACGAGTCTCAAACGTCTCGAAGGTCAAAAGTTCGTTGAGAGCTTTTGGGGAAACGAGACGCAAGGCGCGCGTCGAAAATACTATCGGCTGACGGATGCCGGTGCTCAGGAGCTTGTCGAGGCAACTGAGCGTTGGGAGCGCGTCCGTGGAATCATTGATCGACTGTTGATCATGGATGGGAGCGAACAATGAATGAGCTTCGCATGTACGTTGAGCACCTGTTCGAAGGCAAGGTGCTTACTCCTGAGAACATTGAGCTAAAAGAAGAGATCTACGGCAATCTCGTTGCCCGCTACGAGGATTTGATCGCCAGTGGCATGGATGAATCCGAGGCGATTGCTCAGACCAAGGAAAGCATGACGAGTATCGATGACGTCATCATCGAGAATCCGACGGACTCCTCGTCGGATGAGTGCGATGGGGACGACATAAGCGATGCTGCCGATGAATCTGGGGATTCGCATGACCCCGATCAAGTGGATCCCGTTGCGAGCACGCCCCATGATGGCCCCACGCCAATTACGGAAAATGTCGCGGTTCTTCATCAGCAACCTGAGCAATCAACGCCACGCAAGCGCACATGGCCCGTCGTGCTGGCATGCGTTCTAATCGGTCTTCTGGTTGTGGGTATCGGCTTTGCCGGGTACAGCCTGATGTTTGGCATCAAGGCGCTCGATCAGTACGATGGCGAGCAGACCGAGCACGTGGAGAACGTTGATGCCTCCCGGGGCGAGGGTTCTTCCGAATCGGGGTCGACTGCTGCGGGCAATGCCAGCCCCACCCCCACTAAGAAGAACTCTGAGATCTTCATCGACGAGAATGGCCAGGTCTGGGTCGATGGCGAGCTCGGGGATGAGCTCGCCGAGGAGGTTGTGAATGCCGGCTATGGCGTCGTCGCGGAATATGTCGACACCGATCTCACTGACGCCGCCAAGGTGGAGGCGCTTCTGCGCTCACTGCCCATGGGAGAATACGCGAGCGATGTCGATGTGACGAAGGGCGTCGATGTGCTGAGTCTCGCGTATCGCGAGCTGCCCGAGACCCTCGAGGGTGATTCGGTCGATGCAGCGCTCGCATACGATGTGACCGCTGTGTTCTGTGCCATGCCGCTCGTCAACGAGATCCAGATTACGCTGGCGGAAAGCGATGAGCCGCTCGATGAGAGCTACTATGTCTTCAAGCGCGACGAGGTGCAAAGCCGCTACGGCGTGCGCCTGGATGATCTGCTGGTGAACGAGGCGGGTTGGCACCAGATAAAGGAGGATAACCTGTATCGCCGCAAGTTCATAGAGAACATGGTGGATGCTGCTGAGAAGGAATGGAAGTAGGGGAGAGGCTTCTCAGTTGAGCTGACGGAAGATGAAGATGGCGCCCGTGGATGCCGATCCACGAGCGCCATTTGTTTGAAGGGGTATATGAGCGGGAAGTGGGGCGAACGGGCCACGATACGCGAATCGCGGCATTGCGATTGCGGTGCTCGAAACGCGGAGAACGGATCGCGGAGGCGACTCGACTGCGAGAAGGACCTATACGAGCGCTGCGATAGCGCGCACGATGGCGTCTGCAGCGGCGGAGGTCTTCGACGTGTCCTCGACCTGCAGAATGATCTTGTCCTTGATAAGATCAAGGACGACCATCTCTACGCCCGAAAGTTCGCGGAGTGCTTGGTCGAGAAGACTGGGCGCGAGTGGCGCTAAGAAGATTAGTCGAACAAATAGATGAATAATTCTTAAGCTGCCTTGAGTCCGAGTTGCCCGGCCGATCATTCGAAGTATGAAAGATCGGCCGGGCGATTATGTTTCAAAAGAGGAAACATATAAGAAACAATGATGATGCGAATAAATAACCTATAGAAAAGTGGGTTACATATCTAGCTGCTGATACTTCGAAAACAGCAGGAAACCGAGAAGGTGGCATGAACTTCGAGGAAAATGTCGTTTAGACAGCATGATGAGTGAGTGATATGGTGTGGAACGGTCTGCACGGCATATCTCTGCCAGGAGGTCGTTATTTGTTCCGCAGCGTGCTCATAGGCATTTTGGTCGCATCCTTTACACTTGGCTCTTTCCCGGCGGGAGTTGGCGCATACCAGCTTTCTCAGCTTCGCCAGGATCTGGCATCAGCCCTATCCAGAGCGGCGCTTGCGCAGGCTGATATGGATGCCGAGCTTCAGCGGATGAATGAGTCAATGGCATCGAAGACGTCTTCGACTGAATCTCCCGTGGTCATGCCCCTGAGCACGGAGTTTGAGACCGGGGGGGGGCGTCCCCAGCCTGAGGTAGGCCACGCGGATACGCGCGAGCTGGAAAAGCCAGCGGCAGCAGAATCTGAGCCGAAAGATCAGGAGGCCGGCGGCGTCTCTCCGGAGAATAGTGCTGGAACGGAGAGTCAGGAGTCGACGCAGGGCGATAATGCGGGCGCGGCCGATATTGCTGACGATAGCGCGGTGTCGGATTCGATGGCGAGTGCCGAGCGGGATGCGTCCGCAATTGAAGGCGCGGAGGTCCTGCAGCAGGGAGACGGTGAAAAGAGCGGCAACGTGCTGCTCGCGGACCGTGCTGCGGTTGATGCGTTGGGCGGTCGAGACTTCGCGGGTCAGTCCACGAAGGTTATCAACGGTGTTACGTACATCCTGATTGGCAACGAGCAGCAGTTACGCGCAATCGGGTCGGATAAGAAGGTCATTTCCGGTCAAGTCTGGTCGATTGAGCAGCAGTGGGTTAAAGACGGCGTAATCGGAGGTCATTGGAAAGATACTACAGGCACCGAAAAGCTCGTGTATGCAGGAGACGCGGATCTTGGCGATGCTGATATCTTGCACAACGGAGCTTTTGACGACCATGATGGCGGCATAATTGAAAATTCGCGCACGAAGTACTACGTGGTCGGCGAGGATGGTCGTAACGATGATGTCGACTCGGCGCAGACCGGCCTCAAGTACGCGATCGACGCCAACTACCTCATCTTCCGCGATATCGATTTAAGCGCGAGCGCTGCCGACCCCGGTAACACGGGTTGGGAGCCGCTCATGTTCTCGAGCACCATGCTCGGCGCGAAGAGCGATGCTCCCGGTACGGCGGGCAGCCTCTGGGATTGCGTCAAGCGAGATGGTTCGGGCATCACCGATGTCACCAAGGTCGCCAACCCCGTTATCTCCAACGTGAGCGTGGTCGGGACGGGCGAGCTGAGCATCGCGAAGCAGTCGGGCGTGGGCTTCTTTGGGACGATTTCTAACGAGCATGACGATAAAAGCATCTTTGCTAAGCCGACCAAGGCGACGGTAAGCAACATCACGCTTGATGGCGTGGTCGTTGACAACCAGTACACCGGTGTCCATATCGATACGACGCTGGTGAACGAGCTGGCAAGGCTGCTCGGAGGGCTGGTCGGCGGCCTATTGGATCTTGTGCTGGGGCTGCTTGGCCTCGATGGCCCCGGAGAGCTTGTGGAACAGCTGCTCACCATCCGCAAGAACGACCCGAGTTCTCTTGCAACGGGCGGTTTCGCTGGGCGCATCGTGGGAGACGTCGAAGTTTCCGGTTGCGAAGTTCATGAGGTCTCGGTTTCCAGCCGTAATGCCATGACCGGCGGCTTTGTGGGGCATGTCCAAGGTGAGACTCTGTACGGTAAAGTTGATAGCCTCGCGGGCACTCTCGTAAAAGTTCTCGCAGGCCTCTTGAACATCGTCCCGGGTGTCGGCTTGGGAGACGTCATTACGTTGCTTCTTGGCAAGGGCAACATTCTCGATGTCAGCAAACTTGCGCCGCGGGACTACCTCAATCCCGTCATTTCCAATTGTGCGGTGCGCGACTTCGCAGCGGATGAAGCCATTGGTTCTGAAGGCAAAGATTATGCCGGCGGCTTCGCTGGCATTATGACCGGAGCCGTGGCTCAGGGTTGCACAGTGGAAAGCGCCAATCCTTACACGGTGACGGCCGGCCTCTTCGCTGGCGGCTTTGCGGGCCTCATGCGCAACGATGCTATGAAGGGCGCGTTATCCGAATTGGGCATTCAGCTGGTTCGGGATGCCCAGCCTCAAAGCGCCGCTGCGGGTTGCACGGTCGTTTCGCGCGTTACGGTGAGCGCCGCCAGCTACGCCGGCGGTTTTACGGGTGCCATGGCCAACAGCTTCGCGGTGGATTCAGGCGTCAACGGCACGGTGAGTGTTTCTGCCACCGGTCACGAAGAAGAGCATGACGGTCAACGCTCTATCAAGGCGCTCGCCGGAGGCTTTACCGGCATGGCCACGCTGGGTTGGGTCACGAGCCTGGGGAATGATAAGGACAAGGAAGGCAGCCTATTAAGTGGAGTCAGCGGACTGCTCAATGGTTTGCTGGGCGGAACATCGGAAGAGAAGCAGAACCTGCTGTCGCTCGTAGGCGTGAGGGAATCGAAGCTACTCGGCGTGTGTGTAGAGGGCGATATTTCCGTGACCTCCGCCAACGACTTTGCGGGCGGTCTGGTTGGCAAAGGCGACGGCGTCGTCATTGCGGCGTCGGATGAAGCCCATATGAAGGACATCAAGCTGTGGAGCGAAAACGTCCTCACGCATACGCCGAGCGGTCGCGGCTGCGCGGTCGAAGGTCTGCGCTCCGTCAAGGCCGCCGAGTCGTACGCCGGCGGCATCGCGGGCTCCCTGGGCACGGCGCACGCGGGCGGCCTTATCAACAACACGCTGGGCCTGGCGGACTTCCTGCCCTTCACCGTGAGCTCCGTCACCGTGACGGGCGTTACGGACGGATTCACCGTGACCGCGGGCGACACGTGTGCCGCCGCCGGCATCGGCAAGGCCACGGGCGGCAAGATCGGCCGCGCGGATAAGGCATACGGCAAGGCGGCGGACGCCCCGGCAACGAGCGTCGTTGCCATCTCAAACATCAAGTCCGTCACGGCCAAGAACAACGCTGGCGGCTTCGCGGGCGCCGTGGGACCGGGCGAGCTGGCATCCACGGGCGGCCTCGACCTACTTGGCCTGGGCATTCTCAAGATCAAGGGGCTGCTCTCGGTGGGCGCCGGCCTCGAGGTCAAGATGGACGGCGTCACGGTTTCGGGCGTGCCCGCGGGCATGACCGTGGAGGCGACCGGCAGCAATGCGGGCGCCAGCAAGACGAACTTCGCGGCCGCGGGCTTTATCGCGTCCGCCAATAGCGCCGAGGTCACCGACGGCCACGTTAAGAACCTCGCCCATGTATCGGCGGATATGAAAGACGGTGCCGCCGGCGGCTTCGTGGGCATCTCGCGCACAGGCGACCTCGCCGACGTCTCCGATGAGACCTCCATCGGCGGTATCCTGGGCTCGAATCCCCTGGTGGGCGTGGAGAACCTGGTCAATGCGGTGGGCTATCTGGTGCCTTCCTACACCAACGTCGACGTGAGCTACATCAATGGCGGCGCCGTCGAGGCAGATGCCGCCGGCGGCTTTGCGGGCGACTTCCAAAGCGGAAAGGTCGAGAACGGCACGGACAGCCCGTGGGCGGTCTACAACATCGCGCAGGTGACGGGCGGCAGCTACGCGGGCGGCTTCGGCGGCAAGCTGACGTCCGGCGCGCTCGCCGATGCGGGCGGCGGCGTGGGCATCCTCGGCCTCAAGGGAATCGGCATCGGCGTGGACGGTCTGGCGGACGTTCTGGGCGTCTATGTCCCAAGCATCGTTCGCGCGGGCGTGAAGTCCGATGACAGCACCAAGGAGGACACCTCGGGGGCGCAGCTTCCCGACCCTGACAATCCCGGCTTGGTGGTCGAGGCGATCCGCATGGATACGGTCGGCACGGAAGGCGAGAACAAGACGGCCGCGGGATCTGCGGGTGGCTTCATCGGGTACGGCTCGGGCGTGCAGGTCTCGTATTGCGACGTGACGCAGCTGCGCCATACGAGCGTGACCGAGCCCAAAAAGCTCGAGGGTGCCGACGGCGCCTCCTATTTCGATGAGGCGAAGAGTTCCTATGCGGTGAAGGCCCCTCACTACGCCGGCGGCTTCATGGGCATGATGGATATTGGGTCCGCCGCCTCGGTCGGCAAGAGCCTGACCGCGAGTGTCCTTACAGATCTTGTGGACCTTACGGGGGCGCTGAGCGCCCTGTCCGTGGTGGTGTCCACCGTCGAGCACTCGCACGTGAGCGGCGGCGTGGGCGGCTTTGCCGTCCTGGCAAGCGAGGCGGGCCTGGAGAACACGCAGGTGGGTTCCGGCGTCGCTACGCCGGGAAGCCCGAAGAACCCCGTGGGCAGCGCCGGCGGCTTCACTGGTGCGATCGCGGGCGGCCATATCCAGGACTCCAACGTCTTGAACTTCTCCTATATCATCGGCCAGGTCGAGGCGGGCGGCTATGCGGGCGGCATGGCCCCGGGTAGCGTGGCGAGCGTCTTCGACAGCAAAGAGACGCTCACGGGCTCGGTCATCAACGGCCTGATAGGCACCGGCGGCGCCTTGGCCTCGCTGCTGCAGGACTTCGTCCCTACGGTCCGCAACAGCAAGACCACCTGTGTGCCCTGCGGCGGCGCCGTGCGCGCCCAAGCGGCTTCGGACAAGTTCGTGCAGCGTGGCATGGCCGGCGGCTATGTGGGTCATAACGAGGGTGGCCACATCTGGGGCATGAACAACGCGCCCTGGAAAGAGGAGAACGACACCTCCAACCACTACAACGAAACCATGCGGAAGGCGGTGGCCGAGCGCATTCGCAGCGTGTACGGCGCGGAGATCGCGGGCGGCTACACCGGCCTGCTCGAGCCCGCCGACACGGCGGAGGCGGGAAGCCTGAGTCTGCTGTTCGGCCTGGTCCAAGCGAGTAATCTACTCGGCGCCCTTGAGGTGACGTATCCCACGCAAGAAAGCACCGAGGTCACGGGTCCCTTGCGCGGCATTGATTTCGAAAGCTGGAACGCTTGGGCCAAGCATGTGGGCTCGCAGGGCGGTTACGGTTCGCAAATCGGCGCTTTTGCGAACAAGACGTTTGCCGATCAAAAAGAGTTCGAGAAATTTGTTGCAAAAGATGTGCCATACATAATATACGGTACGAACGTGGTGGCTGGCCGCACGGCTCATTCCACCGAGGCGAACGCATCGCGCGGCGGCATTGCGGGCGGCTATGTTGGCCTGATGCACGGTGGCGTAATCACGCACGGTCAGGCTACGGACACCAAGCTCGTCAGCGCGCTGCGCGCCGCGGGCGGCTTCGCGGGCTCCATGGAAACGGCCGACGCGGCCAGCTTGGGCAGCGTGGATCTGCTGAATCTGATCAACCTCAATCTGGGCAAGCTCGTCTCGGCGCTCGATGTTTTGGTGCCGGTAGTGAAAAGTTCCAGCGTCACGGGGTATCGCAAAGGAATGACGGTACGCTCCACAGCGCCCGACTCCTCGCACGAGCAAGGCTTCGCCGGCGGCTACGTGGGCTATGCCTCGGGCGCGCAGATCTGGGGCGACGCCACGTTCGCCGATGCCAATAAAGACGGCGACCGCTGGACGGTCGGTGCTACGCATGCGGTCGCCGAGGCCACGGGTTGCAACGTTCAAAACCTGCGCAAGGTATCTGGTGCTAATTGCGTTGGCGGTTACGCGGGCGTCATCACCGCGGCAGGCGTGGCGGACGTGAACACCAACGATGTTTCGAGCGGCTTGTTGCAGAAGTTGTTGAATGCGCTCATCGACACCCCGCAAAGCGTTGCGTCGGTGCTGAACGCCACCGTGTCCACGGTGCGTGGCGCATCGGTTTCCGCTGTCGGCGAGGGGAGTGCTGCCGCCGACACCGCTGATTCCGCCGCAAGTGCTTGGGGCTTCACGGTCGAAGGCGCGTACGGCAATGCGGATGCGCGCAAGTACGCTCGTGCCGTCGGCGGCTTTGCCGGTTTAGCCAAAGCGGTCGTGGTCGGCACGAAGGACGGCGGAAAGACGGGGCTTGATACCGTTGCGGTCAACGGCCTGCGCGGTGTCGAAGGTGGCCAGTATGCTGGCGGCTTCGTGGGTCAGGCCGACGTTACGGGTGTCGCGAGCGTTGCCGGCGGTACCGAGGGCGACCAGAGCGCGAATCTGCTGCTCAAACTTATCAAGGCGGGCAACATCGCCGCGGTGGACGCATTCCGTCCGTATTTCTACCACGCGAACGTGGCCGGCGTGGCCGACGGCTTCCAGGTGCGTGCGCATGACAGCTCCACGCAGGGCATCATGAGCTCCAAGCAGTTCACGGGCACGGCCGGCGGTTTTGCCGGGTCCCTCGTGAACGGCTCGGCGAAGGATTGCGCTGTGACCGACCTTATGAGCGTGTCCGGCGTGAACTATACGGGTGGCTTCGTGGGGCATCTGGGCAAGGCCGGAACGGTCGATGTGGATAACGCGCAGGTCAACCACCTGCTCGGGGCCACAGCGGGCGTTTTGGATGTCTGGGGTTCGCATGTCGACCGCTCTACTGTTGCGGGCATTGCCGATGGATACACTGTGACGTCCTCCCATCAAGGCGCCGATTACGGCTTGGGCACCAATACAGCGAAGGGTCGCGAGGTTGCTGGCGGCTTCGTCGGGTATGCCGACCTCGCCCGCGTGAACGATTGCGACGCGGGCAACCTCAAGTTGGTCTCGAGTGGCGAAATCGCAGGCGGCTTCGCCGGCGAAGCGCAGCGTGCCCATCTGGTGGAAACGGAAGTTAATTCGTGGCTTCTGGACCTGGTGCTCTTCGTCGTGAACGCGTTGCTCAAGGTCCTGTATGTTCCGGGACTCGAGAATCTGGACGTCATCAGCCTGGGCAAGTGGTTCGGCATCGGCAAGATTTTCGACCTCAAGGTGCTCGCCGACGGCGACGCGGTATACGTGAACCTGTTCGGTCTGAAAATCGGCGTGTCGCTTTCGAAAAAGAGCCCTGAAAACAAGCAGGAAACCGACGTGGCCATCATCACGATCGGCGACTCCGCCATCAAGCTCCCGTGCACCGAGGCCGGCATCACCGATATCGAAAACGCCAAATCCAACCTGACGGTCGAACTCATCAAGGGCAACCGCGCTCGCGTCGAGGGCTGCTCGGTCACGGGTGTTGTCAGCGGCTACGACGTCTTCGGCGGCGGCGCATCGCAAAATGCGGATGGCGTGGCTGACCGTGCCACCGGTTATGCGGGCGGTTTCTCGGGCCTCAACGACGAAGGCGTGCTCTATCACAACGATATGTACTACGCCGATGTGGTACGTGGCACGGCCGAGAAGGTCGACCCGTTCGCGAACACCAAGCTCAAGAGCGTTTGGGATTTCAACAGCATGGAAGACATCGTGGGTCCGGACGATGCGAACAGCTATAACGTCTATCGCATCTATAGGCCTCATGTTGCCGGCGGTACCAATGCTGTTGTCCGTAACGGTGTTGGCGGTCGCGAGACGCTGGCTTCTGCTGTGCTCGATGAAGGAGCGGGCACATTGAATACAGGCCTCGACCGCTACGATGTCGATTTCTTCGAGCTGGTGAACTGCTACGACCAGAATGTAGCCTCAAGCGGAGCTGCCGGAGATGACGATACCAAGTGGGTAGGCGTAAAGGATGCGATTCGTCTTGGCGCTGCGGGAACGGGCTTCCAAGAGCCGCTCGGCGTGTACGCCAGCCCTGCAAAAGCCGTGCTCATGCTCGATACTGCGCAGACTGGCAACGGTGGCGCGCTTACCCCCGAGCCCGACGAAGGCCAGGATCCCTGCGAGGCGCGCGTGGATGTGACCATCCAGAAGATTTGGAACGACGCCGGCGATAAGGAAGGCCTGCGCCCCGACGCCATTCGCGTGAAGCTGGTTGGTTCCTATACCAACGATGCGGGCGAGAAGATCGTGCCGAACGACCTCATCGTGCAGACCGGCAATGGCGCCACGACCGGGGCCATTGCCAATCCGCAGCAAGTCGACCTGACGGAGGCAGACAACGCATCCGGCTGGACGGAGACCTGGCGCCGTGTGGTGGCGGGTCTGCCCGTGGCCTTTGCGGACGAGAACGGCGCTATTCACTACTACACCTACGAGGCCTCCGAGGTCCAGGTGCTGGTCGACGGTACATGGAAGAGTTTGGAGGAAGCGGGCTATACCGTCACCTACCGCGTTGACGGCACGGACCGCGTGATCGAGATTACCAACACGCATCTGCCCATGCTGCCCGAGACGGGCGGCGCTGGCACGTGGCTTGCGGTGTTGGCGGGCGGCATGCTGCTCGCATGTGCGGCATATGAGCGCCGCCGCAGGTCGATCTCGTATACCGGTTACGCGCCCGCACATTTCGCACCTGCTCGCCCCCGTGCTGAGGCTGGACTCACTCACCCCCGGCACCTGCGCGCACGAGGTGCGCTCCAAGATAGGTATCTACCGCGGCGCCGCTAACGCGTCGCAGCAGATAAGTAGTTGTTCATGTCATACGTTTGAGGGAAGGAATGATTCGATGAAAACGATGACAAAACGCATTACCAGCATGGCGCTGGCGACAATCATGGCGGTTGTGCTGCTTGCGAGTGCCCTGCCTACGAAGGCCTTCGCGGCCACCACGGGCAATCTGACCATTACGAATCAGAGCGCCGAGTTTAACGGCAAAAAGGTCAAGGCGTGGCAGATGTTCTCCGCCACCGCTACCGCCGACGGCAGGAATGCAAGTTACACGCTCAATACTGCGTGGGCACCGTTCTTTAAGACCGTGATTGGCGGCGATATGGCCACGCTGGACGGTGACGCGCTTTCGCAGAAAGCAGTCGAATATCTGAGCGGCCTTGGCGCCAACGACGATGCTAATGTTATTGATTTCGCCAAGAAGGCTTCCGACTGGGCGAAGCGGCAGAGCATCAATGCGACTGCTACCGCTATTGCCTCTGCAAGCGGCAATAGCTATGTTGCCACGTTCACGGGTCTCGCTCTCGGCTACTACGTGGTCTCCCCCGAGGGCGGCTCCACTGCCAATCGCGGAACCGACGCCATCCTGGCGAACGTGGTCAAGGCCGACCAGAATGTGAACCTCAAGAGCGAATATCCCACCATCGAGAAGACCGTTGACGGTCAGAACCATGCAGACGCCCAGGTCGGCGACACGCTGAACTTCGAGCTGAAGTCCAAGGTTCCCAACATGACCGAGTACACCACCTACGTGTTCAATTTCGTCGATACCCTGTCCAAGGGCCTGACGCTTGACCAGGACAGCATCAAGGTGACCATTGGCGGTTCTGAGCTTCAGAAGGACGTCGATTACACCGTATCTGCCACGGGCGGCAACGGTGCTGCTACCGAGCTGAAAATCATCATGACCGACTTCAAGACGAAGCATGGTGACAAGGTCGGCCAGGATATCAAGGTGACCTATTCTGCAAGCATCAATGATCATGCCGTCGCTGGCCAGGATGACGCGGGCAACAGCGCGAAGCTCGAGTACAGCAACGACCCCATCAAGGGTGGTACGGGCACTTCCGTTCCCAGCGTTACCCACGGTTATACCTTCGACTTCGACATCAACAAGACTGACGGCGTGGATGGCCCCGCCCTTGCCGGCGCTGTCTTCCAGCTGCAAAAGGAGGGTGAAGGCACCCCGATCAAGCTGATCGTCGAAAACGATGGCGACGCGACCCAGCCTGCTGTCGTGCGTCCCGCAAAGGCCGACGAGATGGGTCAGGCTGTAGATACCATCACCACCCCCGAGAGCGGCAAGATCACCTTCAGGGGCCTGGATGCTGCTGGGTACCAGCTCGTCGAGACCAAGGCTCCCGATGGATACAACAAGCTCCAGAAGCCTGTCGATGTGACGATTGTCGCAAATTACGATCAGAATGGCACGCTCAATAACTGGACGGTGAACGGCGGCGGCAACGACGTTGCCCTTAACATCCAGAACAACAAAGGCACCCTGCTGCCCGAGACCGGCGGCATTGGCACCATCCTGTTCACGTTCGTCGGCGCTGCTGTCATTGGCTACGGTATCTACCGCAAGCGCGCGGCCAAGACCGTTGCGTAATCGGGTTTCGCAATGAAGAAGCACCGCGACTGGTTCTCGACATTGGCGATCATCGGCGGCATCCTGCTGGTGCTCTATCCGACCATCTCGAACTTCCTCAACCTGCGCAACGCGACACGCGTGATCGAGCAGTACAGCGAAGCGGTCGACGAGCTTACCGATGAAGAGGCGGCGCAGCTCATGAATGCTGCCCGCACCTACAATGCCAAGCTCGCGGGGCTTTCGGGCATCCCGGCTGCCGACGGCGGCTGGGATGCCATCGACGCCTCGACGGCCGCCCAGCTTCGCGAGGAGTACAGCGGTCTGCTCGACCTCACCGGCACGGGCGTGATGGGCTACATCACCATCCCGCGCCTCGACGAGACCATGCCCATCTACCACACCACCGAAGAGAAGGTCCTGCAGGTGGCCACGGGGCACATCGAGACCTCGTCGTTGCCCGTGGGCGGCGCGTCCACCCACGCGGCGATCTCTGGCCATCGCGGGCTGCCGTCCGCAAAACTCTTCACCGAGCTCGACAAGATGCAGCTTGGTGACATCTTTTACGTGAAGGTCCTCAAGGAGACATTTGCCTATCAGGTCGATCAGATTCTCACGGTGCTGCCAGAGGAGACCGAAGCGCTTGCAATCGAACCTCGGGCGGACTACGTGACCCTCGTTACATGCACGCCGTATGCCATCAACTCACATCGACTGCTCGTGCGGGCTCATGCCATTCCGTATTTGCCCTCTATGGAAGGCGAGGTCGGCGTGATGGGAAATCCGATCAACCTGTCGTGGCCACATCTTGCGTTGATCGCCGCCCTTATCCTTCTGGCGGTTGTTTTGGCGGGTATGAGGTTGCGGCAATTGGAACGACGGGACAAGGATGGGTTCTTGGAAGAACACGGCGGGGCGCACGCGGCACCCGGAAAGGGGGAGGCGTATGAACATGCGGGCAGGCATTTTAAATAGCGCGACGCTCCTTGTAGTGCTGGCATTTGCATGCCTGTTCGTGGCGCCGCCTCCTATGTACGCAGCCGCATATGCTATGGGCTCTATTACCCTGACGTGTAACGTCAACCGCGACGGGGTCGATGTGCCGCTGGCGGGAGACACCTACGAGTTCTCCTTGGTGGCTGCCGTCCAGGTTGTAAATGGGGCGCTGGCGTACGAGACAACAGGACCGTTTGCTTCGATTGGCTGCGAATGGGGCGGCTTGGATGCGGGGCAGCTCCGGAGCAAGGCCCGGGAGGCGGCCGAGCTTGCTGCGCGCAAAGGGATCGCTGCAGACGCGACGGGCTCCACGGATGCTCAAGGCAAGATATCTGCACAGGGCTTACGGTTGGGAATGTATCTGGTGAGGCGCGTGGCAGTTGCGCCTGAGAACGATCGAACGCTCGTCGACCCCATGCTCATATCTGTGCCTGCGCGCGTGGGCGATTCCCTTGAATATCAAGTTGTCGCAAATCCCAAGGTGGAAATAGAAGGGGCTGCTCCTGAGCCGGCTGATCCGAGCGCGCCCGACTCCAACGGTATATTTCCCTGGTTTGATTTGCCTACAACGGGAGACGTTCAAATGCTGTTGGTCGGTCTCGTTGCGCTGTTGGGCGGATCGATGATCGTTGTATCTCGCAGAGCGACGAGATAGTTTGCCGTTTAAAGACGGTTATACGAGCGCTGCGATTGCGCGCACGATGGCGTCTGCAGCGGCGGAGGTCTTCGACGTGTCCTCGACCTGCAGAATGATCTTGCCCTTGATACCGAGCTCCGAGATCTCGGAGAACAGGACGCGCGGGCCGTCGATGACGGGGGAGACGCCCTCGCCGGCTTCGAGCGCCAGGGCTGCGAGCTGCTTGGCGAGATCGTCCATGTGCTGAGTATGGGCACAGCCATCCTCGCCAACGCGCGGTACGGCGAACGGAACAACCACGCGGTTGGCCGGCAGCAGATGCACGAGGGCGGTCTTTGAAATGATCGAGTTGGGGATGATCACCGTCTGCCCCATGGCGTCGCGGATGGTGGTGTGACGCCACGTCACGTCTTGAACGACGCCCGCCTCGGCACCGACCTCGATATTGTCGCCGGGCTTGACGATGCCCATGAAGGTCACCTGCAGGCCGCCGATGAGGTTGGACAGCGTGTCTTGGAAGCCGAGCGAGACGGCGATACCGCCGACGCCAAGAGCAGCTACGAGCGCATTGGCGTTGACGCCAAAACATGCATCCAAGATGACGCTGATGCCCGTCGCCCAGATCACGCCGCGGGCGATATTGATGATGATGCTGGAGGAGGGCAGGGGATTGCTCTCCTGGTTGAGGTAGCGCTTGAGGATGCGCGTTGCCACGCGAGCGGCAATGGCGGTTACGAGTGCAAGGGCGAGTGCCCACAGCGAGCTTTGCACAAGCGGGATTTTGAAGATGGAAAATGGACCTTCCACGGGAACTCCTCTGGTGCGTACAACGGGTTCGATTTGAATTCTCACACAACTGAGTGTTCCCAATCACGGGCGCTTTATGACGGGCGGCCGGGGCGTGCCGAGCCGGGCCAGAATCCGGCTCGACAGGCCCCGGCCGCCCGGATGCCATGTCGGATGCGTCAGGCCTCGGTCGACGATATGCACCCACCGTGTTCCGCGCGCTCGGCCATGCGTCGCGTGAATCGCGTGAACAGCTCGTCGGACGCGGCGATCTGCGCATCGTTGTAGTGTGCCGAGGCCATGTTCTCGAGTACGAGCTCGTAGTCCTTGTCGGGGCGGAGCCAGTTGCAGACGTCGAAGCAATCGTCGATCTTTTCGAGGAAGGACAGGCCGGCTTCGATGGCGGCCTCGCGGCGCTCGGTGCTCGCGTGAGCCGGCAGCGTGTCCATGAGTCGGCTCACATGGAGGTACTCCTGCGTGAGGCCGCGCTCGGGGATGGCGTGGAAGATGCGTTCGATTTCGGCGAGTTCGTCGTCGGAGTACAGGTGCGCCGCCACGCCCATCGCGGTCTTGTCGTTGCCCGTGAGCGCGCAGAGCAAAAAGCCCTGTCCATGGCTCGTGCGTTCGAAGTCCTCGATCGCTTCGAGTGCGCGGGCGGCACGGGCGGGATAGTCGGGCTCGCCCTGACCGGAGCGGATGCGCACGATGAGTTCGCGTTGTCGCTCGAGTTGAGTGATCTGCTCTTGAAGCTGTCTGTCGAGGTCGTCGAGCAGTCGATCGGACTCACCGCGGCGCTCGTCGCCCTTAGCGCGCTCGGCGTCGAGGTCCTGAAGCATAGGATCGATTTGCTCGAGCGAGAAACCGAGTGAGGCCAGCTGACGGATGCGAAGGAGGCGCAAGAGGTGCGTGGGCTCGTAATCACGATAGCCGTTCTCGCCGCGCGGCGGCTCGGGCAGCAGGCCAATGGCGTGATAGTGCCGCAGGGTGCGGACGCTCACGCCTGCCATGCGTGCAAGCTCGCTGCTTTTCATCTGCGCTCCTCCGTGGGGTCGGTTGGTTTGGGCTCATCGCGTGTTGTACCCACCGATAGTAAAAACCAAGACGTAACGTACGAGTCAAAGCGCCCACAAATGCTCCATGCCCAAACATGTCTCAATTTGTGCCTGTCCCCATGTGAGAC